>Ga0163216_100083_pt1 | contig 283500 bp, 254 predicted proteins | sample SynspAceP_FD_167610 | JGI IMG/M metagenome (GOLD analysis project Ga0163216, IMG submission 167610) | Saline lake microbial communities from Ace Lake in Antarctica - Synechococcus sp. Ace-P (Illumina Assembly) | ecosystem: Environmental > Aquatic > Non-marine Saline and Alkaline > Saline ...
CTATTAACGCACTTTTAAGGCCTTTTAAAATACCTAAAATTTTAGGTGTATAAAAATAGAAACAGCATTTAAAGAAGGTTTCTATCTCTAGTTACGCTCTTTATTATAGGCTTGTGCAACGGTTACCATTGTTAGCGGTAGTTATTTTTCACAAATTGAACAGACATAGAATCCATTTTTGAAATTAATTCTCTCGATACATCGTCCCTATTTCCAAAAACTGCAATAGTCAATGGTTTCTTCAAATATCTTTTAGTGAAAGTATTAACCCCAAACCAGCTTCCAGAATGTTCAGCAATACTGTCGTTCACAAACCATCCCATAGCATAAGACATATTGTGGTGAAAAGATTTATTAGCTTTTATGCTATCATTTTTCTCAAATATTAAGTGATGTATTTCTTTGGAAAAAATTGAATTATTTCTTAAAGCTTTGTCGTAATTAAAATAATCATCAACACTCGTATAAACACCTCCAGCTCCTAAAAGCCCAGTTAATGGATGTCCATCCATTTTATTCCATTTGCCCAAACTGTCTTTATGGTAATAGAAAGCTCTTTCATCAATATGAGCAGGACTATTTAAATTAAACACAATTGTTCTATTCATTCCTGCTTTCTTGAAAACATTTTCTTTTATATAATCTTCATATTTCTTTCCGCTTACTTTTTCTACAATCAAGGTAAGCAATTCATAAGCTCCGTTATTGTATTCAAATTTTTGACCGCTTTTATTTTTAATCCGACTTTCTGCTGAATACCATTTTAAAACATCATTATTAGTAGCAATTTTAGTTGAATCCCAATTTGTGCCAAAATATTCTTCGGCATCTTCAAGTCCTGAAGTATGATTAATAAGCTGTTTGATGGTCACATTCTCGAACGATTTGTTAGGAAAGAATTTGTAGACTTTGTCGTTTAACGAGAGTTTTCCATCATTGACAAGGCTTAAAATTGCCAAAGCGGTAAACTGTTTGCTCACAGAACCCATTTCCATATTTGTCGATTTGGTTATCGGTTCTTTCGTTTCTAAATTCTTTACACCATAACCTTTTCCTATCAACATCTTCCCATCATAAGCGATTAATATTGCTACTCCAGGTTCGTTTGGGTTTATACTTTTATTAAAGATTGAATCTATCTTCATCGTGAATTGTTCTAATTCAGCTGATTTTGATTCAGAATTTTCATTGTTTGGTGATTTGCAAGAGACAATGAGCAATATTAAAATAAATAATGTGTTCTTCATTTTGTTGGTTTTAATTACCGCTAACTAGTTATATCTCAATATAATATACTGTTTATAGGTTTATATTTCGGGATAAACGTAATAATCGTTAATGTTTAGGAATAATTGTTTTTAACAATTTTTAATAAATATATGTTTTTAATTTTTCATTTCAAATTCATAAATTTCGGCATATGAGATTACAGCAAGAATGTTTGTATTGTCAAAAGCAAATTAACGGGATAACCGATAAAAATATTGTAATCTACACTGTAAGAGTACGTACCAATATCAGAGAGCAAAGGAGCAACCCGAACGCTTTTATAACAAAGTAGACAACCAACTTAGGTTAAATCGAAAAATTTTAAAGCAATGCTACAAGGGAGCTAAAGTAACCGTAAGAGAAACCGTGTTATTAGAAAAAGGCTTCGACTCTAATTTTTTTACACATTTCTGGAAAAATCAAAAAGCTGAAATGTACCTTTTTGTGTATGAGTACGGATTCCTAAAAATAAAAGTGGGTCAAAAAAATAATTATGCTTTGGTGCTTTGGCAAGAGGATATGGGAAAAATTTAAAATGTGATGTAATTTATATAAATTTCATCAATAGTATTTTTCAGACCAATATTTCAATGGCCTTGTCCAAAACAGAATTGTCAAGCTCTTTAAGATATACTTGAGTAATAGTAAGATTTTTGTGTCCCATTGATTCACTTATAATATCAGTCGCGACACCTTTTTGTTTTAGACAGTTTGCAAAGCTATGTCTTGCTACATAGCTGCTAATAGGTTTATTGATTCCACAAATGTCTGCAATCTCCTTTAATTCTTTGTTATAACGTTGAAGTGTTTTATGTTTTCTATTTTCTAATTGAATTGGGGTCAAGTTATCTTTTAATAAAATCGGAAAAACATATTTTGTACCTAAAGAGTTGTTTTGATAAAAGTCCAGAATTTCTTGAACTGGACTAAGAATTTTAATAGTGAAATTTGTTTTGGTTTTTGATCTGTTATAATAAATATATTCTTGGGCTATATGATTCCATTCTAATTTCAACATATCAGTAAAGTTCATTCCTCTAGTATAGAAGCTGAAAATAAAATAATTTCTGCTATTATATAATTTAGGATATTGACTTAGATCTAGATTTTTAATTTTAAGAACTTCCGCCATGGTCAAAGCCTTTTTAAGACTTTTGCTTTTTAATTTTGAAACTTTATAAGTTTTAAAGGGGTAATATTCTAATTTGGCTATTTTTCTTTCAATTGCAAAATTAAATAAGGCTCTTATGGTTCTCATTCTTATACTAATACCGCCATCAGATCCTCCTCTTGACCTAAGGAAAACCTCATACTTATATAAAAAAGCGGGAGTGATTTCTTTAAATTTAAGTTTGGTACTTCTATGGTATAGATGTAAAGAATTAAAAGAATCCTTATGAGCTCTTGCATTTCCTGTTCTCCCTGCAGAAATCATTTCGCCAATAATCTCATCCCAGAAGTAAAAAACATTTTGTTGAACTGGATTGGACACGATTCTAAAACGATCTTCAAAATCTTTTAAAGTGAAATCGTTTGTTTCCATTTCTAAATCGGCCAGAATCTTTAAAGCCCTTTCCTTAAATTTAAGAAGTAGCCTGTTATTTTGTGTACTATTTGAGCTCTTAGCAGTAAAACTTCCAGTTTTTTGATTCCACTCATTTGAAAATACTCTAAATATAGTCTTGAAAAATTTAGAATTTCTATCCTTTGACACTCTCAAAGCAATAGGATAACTTCCATCAGCTAGCTTTGTTTTTCTTAATACAGTTTTCACGGTTGCCATAAGCTTAAAATAAATCTGTACAACATCTGTACAACAAATTGCCTAATAAAGATATATTATATACAAACAGCTACAAAATAAAAAATCATAAAGTATTGATAATCAATCTATAAGAAAATAAATATAGGCAAATGAAAATTAAATCTAACTGCCTTACAAGCAGGGGGTCGTAGGTTCGAATCCTACAGGGCCCACAGTAGAAACCCCCAGTAAATACTGGGGGTTTTATTTTTTTATAAAGGAATTAAAAGGATACTCATCTTGAGTTGTGCTTAGTTCTTTGTTTTTCATCTAATCTTTCCTAAATTTTGGTGGTACATAGGAAGATTTTAAAATACAGTAGCCTTTTTTTTAAATAGGTAAACATCAATCTACACTTCAGTATATGCCACAGACGGAGCGATATCATCTCGATTTGTATCTACAGTACTTTGGTATAAATATTTTAGGGTATAGGCCGTAATAAGGCCTCAGGAAAATCATCCTCAATCGCTTTTATACTTTGGTTTCAACTATATAAAAACCGAATGCCTAGAAGAATACCATACACCAATTACAAGAATATCTATGGCATTATGTGGTACAGGTATGTTGTTTTTAGGATGTTAAATGATATCGTTTAAGATCGTATGTTTCGAGATTTTAAAAAATTTACATAAAATCAATTCATCTTAAATTTTAAGGTCAATTTTAGCATTTTTTCACTCAAGGAAAACAACCAATAGAGCTGTTCCCAAATTAAATGTGCTTCCTTATGCGTGCGTAAGTTGTCTGTATTTAAAATCGCTTCATGAGTAAGTTGGTCTATTGAAAATTTAATTTGTTCAGATTCGTCTTTTATCTTTAAAGGATTAGTATTTATTTTTTTAGACTCAAAATCTATAGTTTTTAATTGAGAACAAACCGCATCCAAATTGTCTTGAATTTTTGCTGAAATTATTTTGAATTCCTTTGACGCTTCTGTTGTTTTATGACTTTGGATATAAGAATTCAACGATGCTAAAGACGCTAAAAAGTTGTGGTTAATTTCTACAAGTTCATAGATGTCATTAATATGATTTTGTTTCGATTTCGGTTCTTGAGCCATTCTCTGAAAAGCAGCACTTAAGTTAGACATTTGTAAAAACGCTTCTTTTCGGTTTACTTTTAAACTTGTTGGTGCCTTGCCTTTTTCTTGATAATACCTACTTATAGATGTAAAAAAAGCGGAGTTTGCTTTTAAAGCAACCTTAATAGTATCACCAATCTCCATAAACGACCAGGCTGGCAATAACCAACGCATTGCAATAAAGGATAATAGTGCGCCAATTACAGTATCAATAATTCTAAACTGAATAACTCTAGAAATATCTGGCTCAATAATGGCATAAATAAAAATAATACTCAAGGTAACAAATGTTGAAGCGGCTTTGTAGTTTTTTTGAACCATAGAAAACGCTACCACTAAAGACAGGATACCTAAAGCACCAAATACATAAGTGTTGCTGATAAAAAATACCAAGCTAGTGGCTAAAACTGCACCAATTAAAGTCCCAACAACTCGGTCTTTAGAGCGCGTTTTTGTAAGTCCGTAACTTGGCCGCATAATGATAATTATGGTGAGTATAATCCAATAAGGGTTTTGTAAATTAAAATATAAACCAATACCATAACCCAACATAACCGTAAGTGCTAAACGTAAGGAATGGCTAAAAATGGTCGATTTAAAACTCAGGTTTCTAAGAATTAATTTTGGGTTATAATCTTGGGTGTTTATAAAGTATTTGAGGTCTTTTGACCTTATTAAATCGTCTGTTGTTATTTCATAATTACCCAATAACCATTTAATTTTTTTAAGCTTCTCAAATTGCTTTTTTTGGTAATCCAAGAAATTCTGAAGCATTAAATAACGCTCGTAATCTTCAGGACTATGCTCTTTTTTGAAGGGTATAATTTTACCTTCAAGATGATTAAATGAGTCGTTAAGGACTTTGTTGGAAGGAAATTTTTTTGAGCTGTTCATGTGCTTCGCAATAGCTTGCAATTGCATAGAAAATTCGGAAATCAGGTTCTGAAAATCAGTTTTAAACTCAGGATGTGTCTCGAAAAGTGCATCCATTTTAGTGTAGTTTACAGGGTTTGCAATAGCCGTTTCTAAAAGTTCGACTAACTCAACAAATACCAATAAACGTTTACCTTGGTAATTAGACTTACCGGAACTTTTGCGATATGAAATTAAAATTTCACGAAAGGTATCGTGCAGTACGGTGAGTTCAATCTTTAGGGCTGTTAGTTGTGTTTGTAATACCTCTCTATTGGGTTGCTTGCCAATGAGTTGTTTTCTGATGTCTAAAAAATCTGCTGTGCGTAAAAAAATATCGTTCAGCGTTTCTTCGGTATGTGCTTTTGGGTTGATATAAAACCATAGAGTGGATACTAATAAATACCACAACCCACCAGCACCAATCCATAAGGCGTATTGATAGCTATCTAAAGTTTCAGAGGTATTAGCAAAACTCAATACTAAAGCTAGTAATCCTGAAAAACTAATCATGGAGGCCCTAAACCCGTAAATAGATATAAAAGCAATACAAAAGGTTAATACACCTAATAATGGAAAAAGAAATACATTCGAAATATGAAAGTAACTACCAATAAAACTGATAATAGTGACTAAAAGTGCAGAAACAAGAATGCCTATTTGTTTGTGCTTTAAATTTCCACTAACATCACTAGGGGAGCACCAAAATGCACCAAGACCTAAGGCAAGGCCTATTTCAAAATAATCGGTTATAATACCAAAAATAATAGGCACAGTAATAGCAAGACCAAGTAATATAGCCTTAGAAAAGCTTGTGCTTTTTAAGAATTCTAATAATTCTTTTGCATTATTTGATATAAAAGATGAAATGAGAATTGTGATTTTGTCGTTAAATGACAAAGATACAACTTGAATAAGGAAGCAGAATTAATAACTTATTGTTATAGAAAACACTGCTACTTAATTCATCACTTCTATTTCAAGTTATGAAGTTTTGTAAAACTACTTCATGATTCGAGTCAAGTGGAAAAACTTTTTATAACTTTCAGGAATGGTATCTATGTTTAATAAAGAACCTTCTTCCATATAAGGATAGATATCTTCATACGTTTGTACCGTATACAAACCAACCCTTTTACTGATATGATCTCTACTTAACTCATTAGGACTGTTGAGGCCTGCGGCAGCAACCAGTTCTAAAAAACTATGTATAGTAGCTTCGTGATAGCGTTTGGCTCTTGGTGCTTTATCTTCAACCACCAGACCTTTAACTAAGGATGCATTTTGAGTTGCTATACCAACTGGGCAAGTATTGTTGTTACACTGTAATGCTTGTATACACCCAATAGATAGCATCATGGCTCTTGCACTATTACACCCATCTGCACCTAAAGCAAGTGCTCTTGCCATGTGAAAGCCAGTAATTATTTTCCCAGCAACAATGACTTTAATATCTTTTCTCAATCCAAAGCCAACTAAAGTATCATGGACAAAAATTAAACCCTCACGCAATGGCATTCCCATAGAATTTGAAAACTCAACAGGTGCAGCACCTGTTCCGCCTTCCCCACCATCTACCGTAATAAAATCGGGTTGAATACCTGTATGAACCATAGCCTCACAAAAATCCATAAACTCTTGTTTACGGCCAAGGCAGAGTTTAAAACCAATTGGTTTTCCGTCTGATAAGTCACGAAGCTTTTTAATAAAATGCATGAATTGAATAGGATCAGAAAACGCCGAATGTGATGGTGGCGAATGCACAGCAATATGTGGTTTTATATGTCTGATTTTTGCAATTTCCTCAGTGTTTTTTACCGCTGGTAATATACCTCCATGTCCTGGTTTCGCCCCTTGTGATAATTTAATTTCTATCATCTTCACTTCAGGTAGAATAGCATTTTTTCTAAAAGTTACTTCGTTGAACGTACCATCATCATGTCTACAACTAAAATAACCTGTACCAATTTGCCAGATCAGGTCGCCTCCATGCTCTAAATGATAATCACTTAAACCACCTTCGCCAGTATTGTGTGCAAAATTTCCCATTTTGGCACCTTTATTTAAGGCGAGCACAGCATTTTTACTTAAAGAACCAAAACTCATGGCAGAAATATTCAATAAGCTTGACGAATAAGGCTGTTTACAATCCTTGCCACCAATAAGCAGACGTGGAAATTCACCAATATTTTGCGGGTTATTCTTGGCGTACATAGAATGTTCTAGCCATTCGTAACCTGAATGGTAAACATCCATTTGTGTACCAAAGGGTTCAGTATCATTTTGTCCTTTTGCACGTTGATACACCAAGGATCGTAATATGCGATTAATTGGTCGTCCTTCGGTATCATTTTCAACAAAGTATTGCATTATTTCTGGTCTAATCGACTCTAATACATATCTAAAACGGCCTAATAATGGGAAATTTCTTCGAATCGTGCGCTTTTTTTGAAAAATATCAAAAACGCCTAATAAAATTAGTGGACCAACTAGTAGAAATAGAAATAGAATAGGTAGCCAATAAAATGCGATTCCAACAATACTAGCCACTACAAGTATTGAAATTAAAATAAATAGTTCGCGTGCTTTCATATTGCAAATTTTAAATAGACGACAAATATATTGCTACATTTAGTAACTATGACTTAAAATGACATGGATTCTAGTATTTGTCACATTCCTAATTTTTACTTCTAAAATTTTAATAAACTAATACCGCTCAACAGGTAGGTAGTCCTTCATAAAAGTGACAATCGAAATCAACAAAGCTGCTATAAAAATGCCTTCTTTTTTATAGGCCATACTAGCTATATATTCGCTTCACCAACGCCAATAGGTACCCTTGCTGAGCGCCAATTTCATTTCATAATGTTTTAATGGTGTGCCTATTGTTACAGGTGGGCTAACTGCAATTCAGACCCCAAAGACCCAAAAAACTGATGCCTTTCAAAAGCAAATGAACTATCTTAAAATTTTTGGTAATAAAACGTATTACTTTACCTAAAAAAATTGGGTTTGTTATGCTAATATATGATTTATTCTAAGACCTGATTTCTCCCTAAAAAATTAGCATTAATAATTTTATTTTTTTCACCAGAACAACAATTCTTTCTTCTGCTAATTTCAGGTATTCGGATGAAGTCAAAAAAGTTGTGGTATTCATGGCAAGACAAAATTGTGCCTTTGTATATACTATACACCTACAAAGCTTACAGGTTTACAAACTGTATTTTACAAAGAGACCATTGGCTCGAATGCAAAAAAAATACGTAGAAGTTAAATTTTTAAAGAAATGGGAGCTAGTATAGGTTTTAAAAAGGATAGCCAATAGCAAAATTAAAGATAAGATTATTAGTGCCCCCGCCGAAAAAAGGAGTTCTTAGTCTATCGCCTTCTTCAAAGTAGGGGACTTGTAATGGAGATGCTAAATCAAATCGGATGACAAAACTTTGCACGTCTACCCTTAACCCAAAACCTACACCAATACCCAGTTCTTTTACCCAATCAGAACCAAATTTACCTTTCTCTGTAAACTCATTCGTAAAGGCTATGCTTTCTGCTGAAGCATCAGGAGCTATGGGTATTTCGTTCGTTAACCAAATATTACCTGCGTCGGCAAATAGTGCCCCTTTGAAATAGGACCATATGGGGAATCTATATTCTAAATTAGCTTCTAGTTTTAAATTTGCTGATTGATCAAAAAATGTAGTGGTATTTGGACTAGTTTCGGAGCTAAAAGTTCCAGGTCCTAGCGATCTAATTTGAAATGCTCTAACGCTATAGGGTCCTCCTGAAAAAAATTGCTTTACAAAAGGTAGTGTACTAGAGTTCCCATAAGGGATTCCCCAACCTGCATAGATTCTTGAAATAAGTGTTTGTTCTTTTCCGGTCTTAAAATAGTATCTAAAATCAACATCTGCTTTACTATATTGAGCGTATTCCAAGCCTAAAACTTCCTTTTTCCCGCCACTTAATAAGTTCAATGTGTTTCCTGCAAGATCTATACTGGTAGCAACATAAATAGGATTATTTTTTCTTTTATCGGCAAGTTCATTGTAAGAAAACGTATAGTTTAAGCCTGCAATAAATTGCTGCTCAAAACTTCGGGATAAAAACGGATTTTTATCTAATATGGCTTCAAATTCATCGGTTGTATTCGAAAGGTTTACATAGGTAATGCTGATTGGGCTTATATCATGGAAAACATAGGTATTCGCTTTCCATTCATACCCAAACGACGTATTAAAGGAAGCTAGGGTATATAATTTGCTTCGCTGCAGTAGATCAGCGCCTAAACTTATTTTGGTGCTCGGCACAGCGTATTTGAATCTTTTAGGTGAAAATGGGATTAATCTTGGGAAAATCAGATCTGTTTTTAAACCCAAGGCGGTACTACTTAGGCCTGCACTTCGGTTTGCAATTTGCGTTTCATAGGCAAAATTTGCAGAAATACTGATGCGTTCACCTCCGCTAAAAACATTTCTATTGGTATAGCTAGTGGCAATTCCAGGACCGGCGAAACCATTAGATTTTGTTACAGCTTGGAGTTCTGCTCGTAATGCTCTTTTGGTAAGTGGTGATAAAAATAAATCCGCAGATAGCCTTCCTTCAAGGTCTACTGCGGTAGTATCTTCTTCATTAAAACGTAGGTTGACGAACTTGTAATTTCCTAATGCCGAAAGTCTATTACTGGTTAAACGAGCGGTTTCTGGATTATATTTTTGTCCTTCTTCCAATAAAATGTAGGCTTCTAATAAATCGGGTTTAAAATACCGTTCTTTTTGAATAAAGTGAATACCATTCACAACAGCGGTGTTATTCGTAGGTGTCAAGGTATCACTTTCAATAGCGTAGTTCGGATATACCGTTATAGAATCTATGGTGTAAGGAATTATAGATTTTTTTGGTGTTCCTTTTTTTAGCCGCAAAAATAAATCAAACTTTTTTTCTTTATAGCGATTGGTGTCTGCTTCAAAAATTAAAAAATCTGGATTAAAATTATAATATCCTTTTTGCTTTAATTTACTGTCAATACGTTCCCGCTCAAATTTCATGACATCAAGATTAAACCTAGTTCCTGCCTTTAATGCTGTATTTTTCAGGATTTCAGCTATTTCGCTGTAAAGCGGAGCGGCAATGGTATCTAGTTTAAGCTCCTTAAGCACATAGGGCTCTGTGGGTGTTGTGTTATAATTTATTTGGGCAAACTTTTTTTTAGTGGCAATTTGTGAGCTCACTTTACTGTAGAAAAAACCGTTATTGTCTAACCTGTTTAAAATAAGTGTTTCTACACGCTGGGTATTTACTTGAGATAAGTAAACAGGTTCTTCGCCAATTTTTTTATTCAACCATTTATTGATGAATCCTGGATTTTTCTTCTGTGCTTTGTAATGATAATACAGCCCTAATCGCATGCCTAAAAAGCTGGCATTGGGTTTTGGTGTCAGTAAATTTTCTAATTCACTTTCAATATCTTTTGATAGTGCTAGACTATCATTTGCTACGATGGCTAATGCTGCTCCAGTATATAGCATTTGATCCTCGGGAATAAATTTACGAACGCTACATGCTTGTAGCATCATAAGGAGTAAAATGAGGATAATTTGCGGGTATGTGTTTGTTTGCTTCAATGCTTATTTTCTTTCCTAATTCCCACGGAGGTGGTCATCTGTTTATGCTGAATATATTTTTATTTGTCTTTGTCTGTGGTTTTATTGTTTCTCTCCTTCAAAGGATTGAATAACTGGCTAAATTTATTGAATTCTCGATTAAAAATAAGCGCAACACCGGTCACAATTAATTGTCCATCAATAATATTTTCATATTCATTTTTTCTAAAGCCCCTGAGTCGGTATCGGCCATCTTTTGTCAATAAATATTCAAGGCTTACATTGCCAATGATCGGCGTTGCTTCTTGTCCGGCTTGCGCGCTTCCTTCCACATCAACAGCGCTTCCTGCGGAAACAATAAGTCGGTCGTTAAATAATTTCTGCTTGGCATTTATATTTAATTGTGTCCTATCTTGTGGGTTTTCTCCCTGATAATCCGTGAAGCTATCGAGGTCAAAGTCGAGATCAAACCCGGAGTTGCCAAGTATTTCGCTAGAAAATACATTCAATTGATCTGATAGCACTCTATTTACATTGTCCCGAGCAATGGCTGCGGTTCCACCGCTACTTCCATCACTCCCAGTATCTGGAAAAAAACGATTCAAGGCTAAAAGAGAAAAAACCTGTCGGTTCAACTCGTCTTCTTGTTGGTTGAGTTGTTGCACCCGGCCATAGACAGCACCTCCCAGCGCACCTTGTTCATCTCTAGGCATGTCTAGTCCAAAAGATAATTGTGGTTCCAGTAATTCCCCATCTACATTCAAATACACGACAAAAGGCAGTACTTGTTGGTACTTTTTTGTTTGACTAATATCTTGCCCTGAAGTAAGGCTTGACATTAAGGGCGATGCGGAGGTTTCTACCTTATACACAGCAGTGACATCTAGTTTTGCATCTTGAGGATTTCCTTGCCACGTGATGGTGCTTCCTGGGTTAATTTCAAACCTACGACTTACTAAGTTGTATAAATTTGTTTCATAGTGCCCAGAATTTAATTCATATCTACCGCTGAGATTTACTCTTCCGTTCGGTTCTACGCTTAGGTTAAGGCTTGCATCTCCTGAAACAGCCAGATTATCTCCTGTTTTTTCATCGATAATCACATTGAATTTTGCGTCGTCGGCTATTTCTAAAATAGTTTTTACATCAAAACCTCTGAAAAAGGGTAGTTTTTCCTGCTCGTCGTTGCGGGTAAGGATATTGTCGGGATTCTCGCGGTTTACGAAAATGACTACCCCATCTCGTTCCTGTACATCTAATTGCGACTCAGGAATGACATAGGTTACATCGGTTATTTTTCGAACTCGTATTTTTCCAGCTACTTTTGGCAGCTTTAGATTGCCTTTTAGGCTCATATCAGCATCAAAACTAGCTTGCCCATAAAACAATGCATTGTCTTCGATTGTGGAGTTCAAAATTTGAAATTGTTCAGCCTTTAGCTGAATATCAAAAGCTGGATTTACAGGATTTTCAGTGGCGATACTCCCTGTTAGGCTAAAGGTATTATTGTTGACATCAGCCATTGAAAATGTATCAAAATACAAACCTTTATTATTTATTTTGAGTGATTCGTCCGTGATTTTAAAAGGAGAGTTTAAAGCAGCAATAGTAAATTTAGTACCGTTAAATTTAATGATTCCTTCGTATTCAGGAGCGCTTGTTGTTCCAGAAACATCTATATTTCCTGAAAGAAAACCTTCTGTATTTTTAATACTTCCCTTAGAGAATTTTTCAAGTGTTTTGAGTTCTATGCTATCAAGATTCAAATCTAAATTTAAAATTGCCCCTGTTTCAGCAGCGGTATAATCTCCATTCAAATTTAAATTGATACCTGCATCTTTTAAGACTAAATCAAAATCATAGCTATTCGTATTTTTAGAAGTTGCGTTTAGGTTTAAATTTCCTAGGGGAATTTCTAAGGCTTGAAGGTCTAAAATATTGAAATTCGCAATAATGCCCGAAGCACCATTGTTATCTTCCAAAATAAGGTTTCCATTTACGTTTCCTGATACCAATGCTTCATCAGAATTTAAGATACTTAAGAGGCTTTGAAGTTTAAAATTAGTGAAATTAATTCCTAAATGTTTTTTCTCAATGCCATCCATACTATTGCTAATAGCTATTTCTTGAGTTTCTTGATTCAGTGTAAAATCTTTAAAATTTACACGCCCATCTAGTACTGCTATTTCGTTCGTTTCTGGTAGTTTCCATTTTTTAGCGTTTAATACCAAGTTTGAAGGATTGACATACAATTTCAGCATGTTGTTTTTCATCCTAACTTCTGATGTAATACTAGCCAATAGTTCTTTCTCGTTGTTCGCTTTGAAATTCAATTGTAGTTTTTTATCCTTTAAAATACCAGTCAATGCTGTTTTTTTGATTAGCACAGGACGCGCGTTTATACTTTCAAAACCAGCGGAAAATTTTAAGCTTTCTGCATCACCAACAATATCAACAGCAAGGCTATCTAAAGTGATGCCATTGTAGTTTGCGGTAGGTATTTTCAGTTTAGCGTTTAGTTTTTTTGTTTGTGCATCAAAATCAGCCTGTACATATATACTGTCTAGCTGTTTTATTTCCTTAAAAAATACTTTCGTAATTATAGGGTCTGGCAGCAACCTTAATTTAAAATTTACTTGAACACTATCGGTTTCTGAAATTTGAGGTAGACTATCTGAAAAATAATTTTTAAACTGCTTTGTTAGGGCTTTGTTCAGGGTTGAAGGTGATGCATTTGCTTTTAAACTTCCTTTTAGAAAATCACTTTCAATACGAGCCTCGGTAGTAAATTCATTAATTTTTGAGCTAATGTCAATAGTACTCAACCGATATTGTTGGTTTTCGTATACTGCAACCCCATTATAAATTTGAGCCTCTAATTTAAAGTCTTCAGGGCTAGTATTTAGAGCGGCATCTAGTTCTACTGCAATTTTAATATCTTCTTTTGAAAAGCCTAAACGTAATAGATCAGCTCCTATTAAATTCACTTTTAACTTTATAGCTGTAGTGAGTGAATCAAGTACAATTGTTGCCTTAGACCTTAAGTTTAAGTTTTCATCCTTAAAATCGGCATTGATGGCGCCCTTCCCATCAACAATGGTTCCGTCTACCTGTACGTTCGAAAAATCGTACTCATTAAAAGTTAATTGCTCAAATTCGGCCTTTAGATTTGCATTTAGGGTGTTTAGGCTACTGCCTTTACTATCAAAATCTAAGGTAAAATCGAGTATTCCTAGTTGATCGTTATTGAGAATTTTACCTAATTGCAAGCTGTCAACAGCAAGGTTTCCCTTAAATGCGATACTGGTAGCATTTTTAAAATTACCTGTCAGATTAATATTTCCTTCACTCGTTTTTAAGAACGCGTCAGCAGTAATGTCATCTAGTGCCCCATGCGCAGAAGCGCTTAGAAAAAGTGTAGGAGGAATTGATATACCTAAACTGTCTTGAGGAATAAACCTTAGTATGGTCGCCCTGTTTGTTCTTGCTTCTATGTTGTTGAAATCGAATTCTAAAGTAGCTGTATCTGTGAGGTTTTTAAGTAAACCTTTGGCCAAAAGCGACGTGTTCTCTCCCCATAGCAGATTAAAGTCGGCAATATTTAGTTGCTGTAAAGTACCTTCCGCGTTTAAATTTCCGCTAATAGTTTCTTTGGATGCTTTTATAAAATTAGTATTATTCTTTAGCTCAGGTTTAAAATATAAGGCGTCGCTTATATCGATTTTAAAGTCTGACAAATCAACTTTAATCTTTGAGTTTTGAGTTTGTTTTAGAAGATTTGAAAAAGAGGTGTACGATAAATTTAGATTGCCATTTAAACTGCTCCTATTGGTTTGTAGGTTTAATTTAGCTGCAGATGCTGAGGTATTATTCAAATTCGCATCGAAACTAAAATTTTGTAATTGAAAACCACTTTGTTCTCTAAAAGACAGTTTTTGAAGTTCTACATTGGCTTTTTCAGGTTCATAGTTTAGCTTTTTAAGCTTTAAGTTGAAATTTTCAAACTTTAGATTTTCTGGATTGAAATCATTTTCCGTATCAGAATTTTCATTTTCAACGTAGCTAATCGTATTGTTTTCAAAATCGATATCGTCTGCTTTAATAAAAAATTCAGGCCACTCAAAATTAGTGGTAGCTATACTGGATGTAGAATCTTTGGGATTTACACTTCTTTGCTTTAAAGCAATAGATGAATTCTTTAACTTGAGTGTGGAGGCGTGAAAGCTGTTGTTTGCAAGATCAGCTTTTGGTAATTTTAATTGAAATTCTTGGAGAAGAATGTTTGCCCCGATGCCATCGGGTTGTGACTCGTAAATAGCATTTACATTCGTAAATTTTAAATCATTTATTTTGATGTAAGGCAAAGATGCCCTTGTAGTTTCTTCTGAAAGACTTGGCTTTGTTTGGCTGTAGTTGATATTGGTATTGGTAAGTTCAATTTTATCAACTTCAAAAGCCATAGCATTTAAATCTATTTTATCCATAGACAGCACTAAAGTTTCTAAGTCTAATTTGGCAAATAAACCAGCAAATTCGTCCCTAAAATCGATTTTGAAATTGGTAAAATCTAGCTTACCTATGTCAATTTTTATAGGCTCACTTTGAGCTGTGGTATCAGTACTTGTAGTATCTGTGGAAGCAAAAGCATCTATTAAAAAACTAAAATTGTAATCTTCTGATTCTTCATTTCTAGATATATTAGCTTGTAGACCATGCCACTTTAAGGATTTTATAGCAATGCTACTTTTGAATAATATTGGAGCGATAGGAATGTTGGCTTCGAGTGATTTTGAATAGATTAGGGTATCTCCTTTTTTGTCTTCTAGATATAAACCCTCTATAAAAGCGTTTCCAGAATAAGTAATAAAAAGTTTTTTAATTTCAACTTTTGTGCCTGTTTTGTTAGCGACAAAACTAGTGGCTTTAGCTACAATGATGTTTTGCCCCCACGGACTTCTTATAAACAATAATAAGCCAAAGATCAGTAGAATAAGTACAGCGATACCTCTTAAAATGCGTCTTAGAAAACGATAATTACTTTTTTTCTTTTGCATTTGCCGCTTTAAAATTTGGTTCAAGAAGAACGAGCTAAATTTTTAGAATTTCTGAATTTGCTCAAAATTAATTAGAAATAGTTGTTCTAGAGGTCTTATTCCATATTATTATTGCTTCAAAGGGTAAAGGACAAGCGAAATAAAATAGCAGCGACTTATTCACCTAAATTACGCCACTTTAAATTATTCTTTACTACTGTAACAAAGGTTACTGACTTGGGTTTGAATCTAGGCTAATTTTGCTTAAAAATAAATCCAAGTCAATGAGAAATATTCTAGTCCTGTTTTTTTTATTATTTCAATTTTATCTAGGAGCTCAAGAAATGATAGTTGTTTCAAAAGCTGATGTGTTAGCAGCAGTGCAAGAGCATAACAACACTATAAAAATGTCTAAGCAAGATGTTCTGATGGCAAAAGGTGATTATGAACAGACAAACGCAATTTTATTACCAAATATCAGTGCCTCACATACGGCAATAGCAACCACAAACCCCCTTATGGCTTTTGGTAGTAAATTAAATCAAGGTATTTTAACACAAGGCGATTTTAATCCTGCAATATTAAATAATCCTTCGGAAGTTCAAGATTATGCTACCAGAATTACGGTAGAACAACCCTTATTAAATTTTGATGGTTTTTATCAGCGTAAAGCGGCAAAAGCAAAATTAAATGCCACCGAATTACAAGCAAATCGCGTAAATGACTATTTAGAATTAGAAGTAGAAAAGGCCTATATGCAATTGCAACTAGCCTACAAAGCAGTAGAAGTTTTGGAGAAAGCTAAGATAACGGCTTTAGAAAATAAGCGAATTGCGACGAACAACTTTGTTCAAGGCTATTTGCAAAAATCTGATGTTTTGGCCGTTGAGGTTCGTGTTACGGAAATAGAAAATCAGTTACACTACGCAAAAAGTAACATTCAAAACGCTTCTAATGGTTTATCTGTGTTAATGAATGATGATAGCTATGCTATGTTACAACCTTCAGATTCATTGACCATAGCATCGGCTGACACAAAAACAATGTTTTTTTCTGAAACTAGAACAGATATTCTGGCTATGGAATCGGCAACTAAGGCCTATAGCGATATGCATAAAGCGGATCAGATGAGTTTTTTGCCAAGTCTTAATGCTTTTGGAACCTATGAACTTCATGATGATGAACTATTTAAAGGTGCCACTGATGGTTATTTAGTGGGAGCAGCCTTAACATGGACGCTGTTTGAAGGCGGAAAGCGTTTTGGGAAGTTTAAAAAGAGTAAGGCCGAATTTGAGAAATCTAAATTAGAATTAGACCAATACAAAGCTGAAAGTCAGGTAGAATTAAACAGGGCAAAACGTATGCTGCAAGATGCAAAAAATAATCTGGAGCTTACGACGCTTGCTTTATCTCAAACCCAAGAATCTTTAAGAATTCGTAAAAATAGGTTTGAACAAGGTTTAGAAAAAACAACCGATTTACTGTCAGCAGAAACACAATTTGCACAGAAACAATTAGAATATTTTACGACAATTTTCAATCATAATTACGCTTTAGCGTATGTGCAATTTTTAACTAAAGAATAAAAAGAGAACCTAGGTAAAAGAACCAAGAACAAAGACTAATAAGCTTGCTTTAAAAAAAAATATAAAATGAATATAAAAATAAATACCATCGTAGCATTTTCTTTAACCTTGTTACTGGCTAGCTGTGGAGGCGAAGACAAAAAAGCCATTGCAGATCATACACCCGCAATTGCTGTAAAAACTAGTCAGGTTCAAGCTAATGAAAACAGTCCATTTTTATCTGTAAGCGGAAAAATTGAAGCAACAAATAGTGCGGATTTAAGTACTAGAATGATGGGCTACGTTAATAAGGTATACGTTAATGTTGGAGATAAAGTACAAAAGGGACAATTATTAGTAGCTATTAATAATGCCGATTTACAAGCAAAGCGTGCACAAGTAAATGCAGGAATTACACAAGCAACTGTTGGTTTTGAGAATGCTCAAAAAGATTACAACCGCTTTAAAAGTTTGTTTGCAGACAAAAGCGCATCGCAAAAAGAAATGGATGATATGACAGCTAATTTCGAAATGGCAAAAGCACAATTAGAATCGGCTAAGCAAATGAAAAATGAAGTCAATGCACAATTTACATACAGTAATATTACAGCACCTTTTAGCGGAATAGTAACAAGCAAAAATGTGGAAGCTGGAAACATGGCGAATCCAGGAATGCCGTTACTAAGTATAGAAACACCTGGTAATTTTGAAGTACTAGCAATGGTTCCTGAAACCGAAATCTCTGAAATTAAAAATGGATCAACGGTAGCTGTTTTAGTTAAATCTATTAACCAAACCATAAAAGGAAAAGTATCTGAAGTAAGTACGTCTGCTAAAAATACTGGCGGACAATATTTAGTAAAAATAGCTTTAGACAAAACAGATGCTCCTATTTTATCAGGAATGTTTACAACAGTTCAATTTCCAGTAGAAAGAAAAGCAAAAACCGAACTGGTTTTAATTCCAACCGAAGCTATTATTACTAACGGACAATTATCTGGAGTTTATACGGTAAGTCAAAGCAATACAGCAATTTTACGTTGGTTGCGTTTGGGTAGAATCTATGGAAACCAGGTAGAAGTTTTATCTGGTTTAAATGCAGGTGAAGCTTACATCGTTTCAGCCGAAGGAAAGCTTTATAACGGTACTAAAATAAGTGTGCAGTAAGCAGTCTCAGTCACAGTTTTCAGTATAGCCTGTAAGGTTTCAAATAACGGTGGAGGTGTTCAAAAAAAGTAAATATTAACTAAAAAATATCCCGTAATAGTTTTTCCCCTTTGGGGAATTAAAGGGGCTCATTATGAAAGAAGGTATCGCAGGAAAAATTGCCAAAGTCTTTATGCAATCAAAGTTAACAGTGTTGTTAATGATTGTATTTATGGTTGTTGGGGTATGGAGTTCGTTTTTAATCCCACGAGAGGAAGAACCGCAAATTGATGTGCCAATGGCAGACATTTTTGTGGGTTATCCGGGGGCAAGTCCAACGGAAGTTGAATCGCGCGTGATAAAGCCATTAGAGCAATTAATTTCGAATATTAAAGGTGTGGAATATGTGTATTCTACGTCTATGAAAGAGCAAGGAATGGTGATCGTGCAGTTTTATGTTGGCGAAGATATTGAGCGTTCTTTCGTGAAATTATACAACGAAATTAACAAGCATATGGACCAAATGCCAGCAGGTGTTACGTTTCCATTAGTAAAAACTAGAGCGATTGACGATGTGCCCATGTTGGGCTTAACCTTATGGAGCGAGAATTACGACGATTACCAGTTAAACCAAATAGCACAAGAATTAGAAAGCGAGATAAAAAAGGTAAATGATGTAGCAATTACCCATAAAATTGGTGGCAGAAACCGTCAGTTTCGCGTGGTTTTAGATAAGGATAAATTAGCGTCGAGCGGATTAGATTTCTTGTCGGTTTCTGAAATGATTACCGCTAGTAATAGCCAAATGAGTTCAGGAAGTTTTGATAAAAATGATTCCGAATTCTTGATTAATACCGGAAAGTTTTTAGAAACGGTTGCGGATGTTGAAAATTTGGTGGTTGGTGTACAACAAGATCAGCCTATTTATTTAAAGCAAGTTGCCAAAATTATTGATGGTCCAGAAGTACCACAAAATTATGTGAGTTTAGGGTTTGGAAAAGGAAGTGTAAAAGCGGACGAATATCAATCGGAATATCCTGCAGTTACTATTTCCGTTGCCAAACGAAAAGGCGCAGATGCGATGAAAATTTCGGAAGTTATTATTGATAAGGTCGATCATTTACGTACCACGTTAATTCCGGATGATGTACATGTAGAAATTAGTAGAAACTATGGAGAAACGGCTTCTCAAAAAGTATCTGAATTGTTGTGGCACCTTATAGGGACTATTTTTGCAGTAACGCTAGTAGTGATGCTGGCAATGGGTTGGCGAGGTGGATTGGTCGTGTTTTTATCGGTTCCAATTACCTTTGCATTGACCTTGTTAAGTTATTATATGATGGACTATACCCTAAACCGAATTACATTGTTCGCTTTAGTATTTGTTACAGGTATTGTGGTTGATGATTCTATTATTATTGCCGAAAATATGCATAGGCATTTCAAGATGAAACGCTTGCCTTTTAAACAAGCGGCTTTATATGCGATTAATGAAGTAGGTAACCCAACAATTTTAGCAACATTTACGGTTATTGCTTCGGTATTACCTATGGCTTTTGTTTCTGGATTAATGGGTCCATATATGGCACCAATGCCAATTGGCGCATCGATTGCAATGATTTTATCATTATTTGTAGCTTTAACGATTACACCGTATCTAGGTTTAATTTTCTTAAGAGAAAAAGATAAAAAAGGACAACCAGAAAAAGTAGAAAAACCATTAGAAGAAACTTTAATTTATAGAATTTATTACAAATTTGAAGGCCCATTATTAGAAAGCAAAACAAAGCGTTGGATGTTTTTAGGGGGAACATTTTTAGTGTTGCTGGGAACGATGGCTTTGTTTTTTACCAATTCGGTGGCAGTAAAAATGTTGCCTTTCGATAATAAAAACGAGTTTCAGGTAATCATTGATATGCCAGAAGGCACAACTCTAGAACGAACAGCAGTTGTAGCTCAAGAGATTTCCCAATATTTATCTACGCGACCAGAAGTTGTGAATTACCAGAATTATGTTGGTACGTCTGCACCAATAACCTTTAACGGTTTGGTACGTCATTACGATTTACGTGGTGGCTCTAATATGGCAGATATTCAAGTGAATTTAATAGGGAAAGACAAGCGCTCTGCCCAAAGTCATGATATAGCTTCATTATTGCGTCCAGATATTCAGAAAATAGCCGCAAAATATAATGCAAATGTGAAACTGGTGGAAGTGCCACCAGGACCGCCAGTTTTATCAACGATTGTTGCTGAAGTTTATGGACCTGATTATAATGAACAAATAAAAATTGCAAACAGCGTTCAAAATATTTTAAAAAATACAGATGACGTGGTTGATGTTGATTGGATGGTTGAAGCTGACCAAACGGAATATCAATTCGAAATCAACAAAGAAAAAGCGATGTTATATGGTGTTGCTGCACAGCAAATCGCATATACCATGAATATGGCATTGTCTAACAGAGCCATCACAAATTTATATGATGAAGATGCCGTTAACCAAGTTGGTTTAGTGTTGACTTTAGATGAAAAGGAAAAATCGACTATATCTGATATTTCACAATTAAAAGTGAAATCTAAACAAGGCAATTTGGTGCCAATTGCAGATTTAGTAACTATTAATGAAACTACAGCTGCAAAAAGTATTTACCGAAAAAACCAAAAACGTGTGGTTTATGTGATGGCAGATATGGCTGGAGAATTGGAAAGTCCTGCCTATGCTATTTTAGGAATGGAGGAGAAGTTGAAAGAAATTCCGTTACCACAAGGTTTTGAACTCAACGAAATGTATTTGGGGCAGCCAGAATATGAAGATAATTATACCGTAAAATGGGATGGAGAATGGCAAATTACATTAGAAGTATTTAGAGATTTAGGTATAGCCTTTTTAGGAGCAATCATTTTGATTTACATTTTAATTGTAGGATGGTTCCAGAACTTTAAGGCACCAATTGTAATGATGGTTGCGATTCCTTTATCGTTAATCGGAATTATTTTAGGACACTGGATCATGGGAGCATTCTTTACAGCCACCTCTTTTATCGGAATGATAGCTTTAGCAGGAATAATGGTTCGAAACTCGGTATTGTTAATCGATTTTATCAACCTTCGAACAGCAGAGGGTATTCCTTTAAAACAAGCCGCTATTGAAGCCGGAGCCGTCCGTACAACTCCTATTTTATTAACAGCAGGAACGGTAGTAATCGGGGCATTTGTAATCTTATTCGACCCTATTTTTCAAGGTTTAGCGATTTCGTTAATGGGTGGTACTATTGTGTCGACGATACTTACCTTACTGGTAGTGCCATTGGTGTATTATATGATAAGCCCCCCGACTCCTGAAGTGGGAGTTGATTCTGGAGAGAAGACAGAAGGTGAAAAAGCCTCCTAGCCACAGATACATCGACTATGCTCAGCACAGGAGAAGGAACTGAATACTGATAAAAGAAGTGTGAAGTTGCAGTAAATGAAAAGAGGTATTAAAAAAACAAACAAATTCCCTACTTCTTGGGAATGAATTAAAACTTTAGCTATGAAACTATTAATTGTAACCGTTGTGGAGGAGTTTGAAAAGGATATTCTAACGTTATTTAAAAAAGCCAATATTGAGAGCTTTAGCAGTTCTGATATTGATGGTTTTAAAAATCCTACTTCGGTGGTAAAAACATCAAGCTGGTTTCCGAGTGAGAAGAAAGGCGTAGCATCGAATTTATTTTTTTCGTTTACAGAAGATATAAATATTGACACCTTATTTGAACTGATTGAAAAATTCAATAAAAATTTAGAAACAAACAACCCGATAAAAGCGGTTGTAGTTCCTATTGAAAGAAGTATATAAACTTAAAATTAATCAAAATGTTAAATACGTATTTTAGAGTTATCGTTGGTGTCATGGTCTTATTAAGCGTAGTGCTTAGCGTTTACGTAAGTCCAAATTGGATGTGGTTCACGGTTTTTATTGGCCTTAATTTAATACAGTCTGCCTTTACGAAATGGTGTCTGCTAGAAACTATTTTACAGAAATTAGGGATTAAAAAAGGACCTGTTAGCTGCAGTAATTAGTGTATGAGGTGCATTTGGTGAAGTTCAAATGTCAGTTCGAGTGAAACCCTGAAAGATGTTTAGTATCGAGAACCTTTTTAATTAAATGGTTCTCGATACTTCCGGTTTTTCCGTTATCCTTCAATAAAAAATCACTAAAATGGATATTTTTAGACAACTTTCTGAATGTAGAATGGATAAAATTTAAACTAAAGTCATTGGTTTTTTACTCTTTACCTTGAGATATTTGGTTTACCCAAAATCGATCTCCAAGCCAAGAGGGCAGTGGTCAGAACCCATAATATCACTATATATCCTCACATCTTTTACCTTATCAGCAATAGATTTGCTGACTAAAAAATAATCGATGCGCCAACCCGTATTGCGTTCCCGTGATTTAAAGCGGTAGCTCCAAAAAGTATAGGCAATTTCATCAGGATATAACATTCGAAAGGCATCCACAAAACCAGCTTGGATAAAATGATCCATCCCATCTATCTCAACTTGGGTATAGCCTGCTGTTTTGTTGTAGTTGCTCTTGTCGTTTTTTAGATCGATAGCTTTATGGGCTACATTAAAATCGCCACAAACGATGACTGGTTTTGTTTTTTCTAAGTTTTTTAAATACTTCAGAAAATCACTATCCCATTGTTTTCTATAATCTAAACGCTCTAGTTTTTGACCGGAATTTGGAACGTATACATTGACCAAATAGAAGTTTTCATATTCCGCGCATAAAACACGTCCTTCGGCATCATGTTCATCAATACCCATATCGGTCATGATGCTTTTAACTTTTTCCTTACTGACTATTGCTGTTCCAGAATAGCCTTTTTGATGGGCTGAATTAGAATGAATGCTGAAGGTGTCAAGTGGTGCTAGTGCCACTAAAACTTCATCATCCTGCGCTTTAGTTTCCTGCAAACACATGATTGAGGGATCTATTTTTTCGATATCCTCAAAAAAATCTTTTTTTACTGAGGCTCGAATGCCATTTACATTCCAAGAAATTATTTTCATATTTAATCTGTCTTAAAGTCTAAGGTCTAATGTTCAAAGTTAAACCTGTTTAATTGAATAATTTTTCATTTTCAACGAACGATATTTTTTTTATCTAATACCTAAACTCTCTGTGCAGCTCATTTTTACTCGGCGCAACGCTGTTTGATAGCTATTTCGCAGAGTTACACAAAGAATTCACTGAGCTAAACAGAGAAAAAAGCGTAATAAACAGCATTAAAAATGAGTTAACCCTTGCCTTTAGGATTAGATTTTTTAAAATTCTAACCGCTAACCACTAAATTATACGTCTGCTTGGCAATCTCCAATTCTTCATTTGTTGGTATGACCAAAATTTTAGTTTTTGAAGTAGCAGTATTAATTTCTTTTAATTCACTAGATCTTGTATTGTTTTTATTTTCGTTAAGCTGCATGCCTAAATAATCCATTTCTTCACAAACTAAAGCTCTTATAACAGCAGAGTTTTCCCCAATACCAGCGGTAAATACAATGGCATCTAAACCATTCATAATGGCAGCAAAGGAACCAATATATTTTTTAATTCGGTAGGCGTTCATGGCTAAAGCTAATTGGCAATCTTCATTTCCTTTTTCGGCTTCTGCTTGTATATCTCTTAAATCGCTATAGCCTGTTAAACCTAGCATACCGCTTTTTTTAATTAATATCGTATTTACATCTTCTAAACTATAGCCTAGTTTTTGAACCATATAGGTTATCAACGAATGGTCAATATCGCCACTTCGCGTGCCCATAATTAATCCGTTTGATGGTGCAAAACCCATAGAATGATCTACACTTTTTCCATTTTGAACCGCCGTCATGCTACAGCCATTTCCTAGGTGAATAGTAATAATTTTCGACTGCTCTTTTTCTAAATAGGCGATAGCTTGTTCGGATACATATTTATGGCTCGTACCATGAAAACCATAGACTTGCATGTTATGTTGGGTAAAGAATTCATTCGGAATTGCAAACTTTTTTGCTTTTGTAGGTATGGTATGATGAAAAGCAGTATCGAAAATAGCCACTTGTTTAGCGTGACTAAAAACTTGTTCGGCGAGTTTTATACCCTCTAAATTGGCTGGATTATGCAATGGTGCCAACGGAATTAGAGACATTATTTTTTCCTTAACCGAAGCATCGATTAAGGTAGTTTTATAAAAAGTGTTCCCGCCATGAACCACACGATGCCCTACGGCATCAATTTCTTTTACATTTTGTATAACTCCTTTTTCAGGATCTAATAACAAAGCCGCAATCTTTTCTAAACCAGATTTATGATCTAGTATTTCTACAGTGTCGGTAATTTTTACTTTCGAGGTTTTATAATTTAAAATAGCGTCAGCACTTCCTATGCGTTCTAAAAGACCTTCACAACTAATTTTTTCTAAAGGCATTTCAATCAACTGGTATTTTATGGAAGAACTTCCAGCATTTATAATAAGTATGTTCACGTTATTAGTTTTTTATCTGATTAAAGTCCTTGTGCTTGTATCGCGGTAATAATTACGGTATTGAAAATATCATCTACCGTGCACCCACGGCTTAAATCGTTTACAGGTTTGTTTAAACCTTGTAACATAGGACCAATGGCCAATGCGCCTGTTTCTCTTTGCACCGCTTTATAGGTGTTGTTTCCTGTATTTAAATCTGGGAAAATAAAAACACTTGCCTGACCAGCTACTTCAGAATTTGGAAGTTTACTTTTGCCTACTTTACTATCTACAGCGGCATCGTATTGTATAGGCCCTTCTACTTTTAAATCGGGACGTTTTAATCGTATAATTTCGGTGGCTTTACGAACACGATCTACGTCTTCACCAACACCAGAAGCTCCAGAGGAATACGATAACATGGCTATTTTGGGCTCTATACCAAAAGCAGCACTTGTAGCTGCGGATGAAATTGCAATCTCGGATAATTGCTCTGCGCTTGGATTTGGATTAATGGCGCAATCGCCAAAAATAGTTACCCGATTAGGCAAGCACATAAAAAATACGGACGAAACTATAGATACCTCTGGCCTCGTTTTAATAAACTGAAGTGCTGGTAAAATAGTATGTTGGGTGGTGTGAATAGCTCCAGAAACCATACCATCAGCATGACCTTTGTGTACCATCATAGTACCGAAATACGATACATCTTCCATTAAATCTTTTGCCATCGCCAAGTTCACATTTTTATGTTTACGGAGTTCAAATAGCGTGGTGGCGTATGCTAAGAAATTAGCAGATGTTTTAGGATCGATTATAGAAATTTTACGAGTGTCTAAACCAATATCTAAGGCAGCTATTTTTGCTTTTATGTTCTTTTCATCCCCTAAAAGCGTAAGGGATACCACATCTGCATCTATTAAATGTTTGGTAGCCATTAAAATTCGTTCATCGGTTCCTTCGGGTAAGACAATATGTTTTTTTGAAGATTTTGCTCTTTTGAGTAAATTATACTGGAACATTCTTGGTGTTATACCTTCTGCCTTAAAGGTAATTAGGCGCTCTGTTAATTCGTTTACAGGGATGTGTTTTTCAAACTCTTGAATAGAGGTGATAATTTTCTCTGTATTTTCCGCATACATTCTCGGTCTAATATCACCAATTTTATTGGTTACGCCATAGGTGCCACCGTCTACGGAAACAATAGGAATAACATCAGAAAGCCCTTCGATAAGTTTTATAATAGGGGGCTCCGGAATTAGACCACCCGTAAGTATAATTCCAGAAAGGTTAGGGTAATTTAAAGAGATGTTTGCTTGTAGCGCTCCTAAAATAATATCAGCCCTATCACCTGGGGTAATCACAAGACTATCTTTTTTTAGATGGGTTAAATAGTTACGCAATTGCATAGCACCAACACTAAAACCGTTCACCTGATTGTTTATATATGCCTCGCCAAAAAGCACCTTACCTTCTAGTTCTTGTACAATTTCTTTAACGGTCGGGTTTCCTAAAGTAGGATTTAAGGGGATGACCCCAATCAAAACTTTAGACGGAACTTTGTTTTTTAAGCTAGTCATTAACCGTTCGCGATTATCTTGCGCTACTTTGTTGGCAACTACCATTAAAACTTCAACACCTTTGTCTTTAAATGAGTCGTAAGCCATATATAAGTTACTTACCGCCTCTTCAACCGTTTTATCTTTTCCACTAGTAATTAAAATAGCAGGAATTCCCAAGTTCTTTGCAATAAGCACATTGGTGTCCCACTCAATGATGTTACCTTCCGTTGAAAAGTCACTTCCTTCTACTAAAACAAAATCAAACTGATCTTCAATCGCTTTAAACTTGTGAATAATATGATTGATAATTTCATCATCTTTATCTTGATTTTTAAGCTTCACTACTTCACTTCGCGTATAGGCAAAGGCATCAGTTGGTTTTAAATCAACTTCAAAATGGGTTAAAATGGTTTTGATATGATTATCAATCTTATCTTTTTCAAAGTCTTCTATAATTGGTCTGAAATACCCAACTTTAGCCGTTTTGCCCAATAAAACCTGCATTAGTCCTAATGAAATAATAGACTTTCCACTGTTGGGTTCGGTAGTGGCAATATAAACTGCTTTGCTCATGTATGGTGTTTGTAAATCTTCCTAGCCTTCTTTTGGCTAGAAAGGAGATGTTAAAATTAAAAAATAGAACTCTTAAAGCTAGGTCAATTGCCATGAACAAACCAAGCTTACTTAAGTGAACTACGCGGCATAAGTTGCCTAATGATTGGTCGCAAAATTACTTTTCAATACGAATTTAAAATATGATTTTTATCATAAATCAATACTAGTTACAAAGATAAATAAAGATTATAAGAGTTCTAAAAGTCGTTCTAAAGCCATTCCGCGAGAACCTTTTATAAATATATTACTTTTTGGTATCGGGTTTTTCTCAAGAAAAGACGCCAAGGCTTCAAAAGTTTCAAAGGATTGACCTTTATTTTTGGTTTTAGAGAAATTCTTACCAATTAAAAAGGTAGCATCAAAACGCATGGAACTTGCTAAGTCTACAATGGCTTGGTGTTCTTCCGGAGCAGTTTCGCCCAGTTCAAACATATCACCTAAAAATATAATTTTAGGGTTAACATTTAAATTTTTAAAATTTTCTAGCGCTACAATCATGCTACTTGGGTTAGCGTTATAGGCATCTAGAATAATCTGATGGCCATTTTTATCGATAATTTGAGAGCGGTTATTTACGGGTATATAATTTTCAATTCCCTTTTTAATATTTTCAAATGACACATTAAAATAAGTACCCATGAGGATGGCTGCACAACAGTTCACAAAATTATAAACTCCGATTAATTTAGAGTGTATAATTTTGTCTTCAAATTGAAGCTTCACAAAGGGGTCGGCAGAAATATACTGTATATGATGGTATTCATTTTTTTCTTGACTAAAGCCATATTTTTTTTCGTAAGCCTGTAACTTGGATACTTGCATGGCATCATCGGCATTAAAAAAAATGTTCCTATTTCGTTCGATTAGAAAATCATACAACTCACTTTTTCCTTTAATAACGCCTTCAACACCGCCAAAACCCTCTAAGTGTGCTTTTCCAAAATTGGTAATATAACCAAAATCAGGTTCTGCTATTGCACATAGAAATTCGATTTCTTTTTGGTGGTTTGCACCCATTTCAATAATCGCGATTTCAGTATTTTTTTTTATGGTGAGTAAGGTTAAGGGTACACCAATATGATTGTTTAAGTTACCCACCGTGGCTATGGTTTTATACCTAGTAGCAAGTACGGAGCTAATCAACTCTTTCGTGGTAGTTTTTCCGTTACTCCCTGTTAAACTTATAATTGTAGCCTTTGATTTTTTTCTATGAAAATTTGCTAATTGCTGTAGTGTTTCTAAGGTATCTTTAACTAAAATAATAGCAGGGTGATTCGCAAAAGCTTCTTCATCAACAATGGCATAGGCAGCACCTTTTTCTATAGCCTGTTGGGCATAGGAATTACCATTAAAATGCTCACCCTTTAAAGCAAAGAATAAACAGTCTTTAGTTATTTTTCGTGTATCGGTTGATACTGTGGGGAACTGCAAAAAGAGTTCGTATAGTTTTTCAATATTCATGTAAATAAAAATTCATTAGCAGGGCGATTTCTTAACATATGCTGCGGTTCACAAACGGTAATTCTTAAAAATAGCCATAAAGTACATATTTGAAACTAAAGTATAAAAAAAGTCCTGATGCAGGCATCAGGACTTTTTTTATTTTTTTAATGAGGAGCGATTATTTCGCTTTTTTTCCTCTAACTGTTTTATTTTTTGTTTTCGATTTAGAACCAACTCTTGACATAGCACATCTAAACCCGATGTAATCTGTAGCCATATATTGTGGTAAAAATCTACGTTGCGCCGGATCTAACCAATACGCTCTATCTCTCCAAGATCCACCTTTGAAAACTCTAACTTCATCGTTAATTAAGGTAGTTCTGTAATTTGATTTGTCATAATCTCTAGAAATATTACCAACAGAATCTTTTTCTACCTTAAAAGTAGGAGAGTTGTACATTTTCTTTTTGTTTTCATCATCATCACTAAATCTGTCATAAAATCTTGAAGAACCTGGCTCACCATCTCTGTAACCTCTATTATCGCTAGAAGAGAAGTTTGTACGTAAGTACGTTTCTTGCTCGTCAACAGGGACCATTTTAAGTTCTCCAGGTAAATTTACTGCAATCACTTTTCCGTTAGGTAAAGTATCGTAAGCAATAGAATCTCGGATGACACTAACCTTACCGTCTTCGCCTATAGCACTTTTCATGTACACATTTCCTCGATAGTAGTTAAAATCACTTACTTCATCATCTACGATAGGTCTATATACATCGGCAGTCCATTCTGCTACGTTACCAGCCATATCATACAGGCCTAAATCATTTGGTTTGTACGATTTTACTTCGGCAGTAATATCGGCGCCATCGTCTGACCAACCAGCAATTCCGCCGTAATCACCTTTTCCTTGTTTGAAATTGGCTAACTGATCGCCACGACCTACACGTTGACCGTTTCTAGTATAATCACCATCCCATGGATATTTTTTTCTACCTCTGTAGTTGTTGTATTCTCTTGATCCAACTTGTGCAGCTGCGGCATATTCCCATTCTGTTTCTGTTGGTAACCTGTATTCTGGTAAAATTATACCACTACTTCTTTTAGCATATTTGGGCTGTGTGTTATAGTTTTTCTTTTTACCGTCGTCTTCATTTTCATCATCAGCAACTACGGGCGCATCAACGTCTTCGTCATCATTATTTTTGCCCTTTTTAGAATCTTTCATCATGGCGTCAATTTCGCCACCATATACAGATTCTGGTCTATTCAAATAAGTTTCTGTGCTAAATGAACCTTCAGCTTCGCCATTCACCACTTGATATTTAGCATCCTGAGAAAGATACCCTTCTCTTTCTAGCATAATTTCGTTAACGCGATCTGTTCTCCACTCCGCAAATTGCACGGCTTGAATCCAGTTCACACCAACCACAGGATATTCTGCATAGGCTGGGTGACGCAAATAGTTATTGGTCATTGTTTCGTTAAAACCTAATCGGTTTCTCCATACCAGCGTATCAGGTAAAGCGCCTGTGTAGATATTTACATATCGTGGGTCTTCGGGTGGATAAACACTTTTAAGATAATCTAAGTACTCTAAATACATAGAATTGGTTACCTCCGTTTCATCCATATAAAAAGATTGAACATGCTGTTGTGTTGGAGTGTTATTCCAGTCGTGCATCACATCATCTTGTACCTTACCTTTCGTAAAAGTACCCCCTTCAACAAATACTAATCCAGGGGCAGTTTCTTGCTCCTTAAAATCTGTATTATGCTGAAAACCACCTTCTTTCGCATTTATTTTCCAACCAGTAGCTCTAGATGTGTTTTTAGAAGAAGAAGCGTTTTTACAGCTACTAAAACCGCCTGCGATTACAGCACAAGAGAGTACAACTTTGATGAATTGTTTTTTCATAATTAGGACTTGAGTTCAATAAAATTAACTACAAAATGTAGTTTGGTAATTTGTTTTTTTTGTTTGCAATTATTGCTTCCGGCTTTTAGAACGATGTTTTTAAAAGAATATTTTATGTGAACTATAAAATATTTGAAAAAGATGTTCATGAAATCTGAGAGCTTTACATTTCAATAACGCAGCAAAAACAGGATTAGTATTTTACTTTCCATAATTTAAACAAAAGACCAGTTGTTTTTCTAAACATGAAAGATTTAAATACAGCTCTTAGCGGTAGTACTTTTTGTTGAGGAATAAAAATGCTATTTTTTTTGAAGGCGGATATACCTTTTTTTTAAATCTTACGTTACCTAATAGTATAGAATAATATCTAATCCGTTTTTGTACTCATACTTTTTAGAAAATAAATTAGATTTAGAAGACGAGAAATGAAAAAAATAGTAACAGCAACCTTATTATTAATTGTTTTTAAAATGTCGGCCCAACAAGAAGAAAGTCGACCAATACCAACAGGGGTTCCCTTTTTAACTATTACTGCTGATGCGCGAGCGTCAGGTATGGGAGATATTGGCGTTGCAACGTCTGTGGATGCCTATTCACAACAATGGAATCCTGCGAAGTATGCCTTTGCAGAACATAAAATGGGTTTTGGCATCAGTTATGCCCCTTATTTAGAAAGCTTAGTGAATGATATAGGACTTTTAAGTGCCAACTATTATAATAAGGTAACTGATCGTAGTGCTTTTGCAGCCAGTCTTAGGTATTTTACGCTAGGTGAAATAGAACTTAGACAAACCGCCGGAGAGGAAGGAAGAATAGTAAAACCTAACGAATTAGCTATTGATGGGTCTTATTCCCTGAAATTATCTGAAACATTTTCCATGGCAGTTGCAGGTCGATTTATCAGTTCAAATTTAAGGTTCCCTGATCAAACGGGATCCTCAGATACGCAAGCGGCAAATACATTTGCGGTAGATTTGGCCGGTTTTTATCGTTCAAGAGAAATCGCTTATGACAAGTTTAGTGGGCGTTGGAGGGCTGGATTTAATATATCGAACCTAGGAAATAAAATTACCTATGATGAAGGCGGTCAAGAAAACTTTTTACCGACTAACCTTAAAGCCGGAATTGGCTTTGACTTTATTCTTGATATGGATAATACCCTTGCTATTACCACAGAGTTTAATAAGTTATTAGTACCAACACCTCAAGATTTTAACGACGATGGTGTTATCAATGGAAATGATAACGAAGAATATCAAAACATAGGTTTTTTAAGTGGCGTGTTTCAATCATTTGGAGATGCTCCGGATGGTATTTCTGAAGAGTTAAAGGAAATTACTTGGGCATTAGGAGCTGAATATAGTTATCAAGATGCTTTTATGTTAAGAACAGGTTATTTTAATGAAAGTAACTTAAAAGGAGCACGTAAATTCTTTTCTTTAGGTGCTGGATTTAAATTTAAAGCTACCCAAGTAGATTTATCGTATTTATTTTCATCCTCAAGAATTCAAAATCCGTTAGAGAATTCGTTGCGATTTTCTTTAACCTTTAATTTAGGAGAAGAAATGTTTAATGATTAATTTTTTCTAAAGTACCGTATATCGAAAGTCCAAAACTGATAATCATCTTAGTTTTGGACTTTTTTATTTTAAAATAACTATTCAATTGAATTAGCTATCTTTTAAATTTATTACCTTTCCCTGATTAAAAAAATAACTCTTGAAAAAATATCAAATTATTATTGATTACCATGTTTATCCAGATATTGAAAGTCTGAATATGGAAGATAAACTACTTATGAAATCTGCAATTGAAGCACGTCATAATGCCTATGCGCCCTATTCAAATTTTTATGTAGGTGCTGCTGTTTTGATGGAGAATGCTGAGGTTGTAATAGGGAATAACCAAGAGAATGCATCCTACCCTTCGGGACTGTGCGCGGAGCGCGTTGCTATTTTTCAAGCAGGAGCTAGGTATCCTGGAATAGAAATAAAAACGGTAGCTATTACGGCTACCTCAAAAAACTATGTAGTTAAAGAGCCTGCTGCACCTTGCGGTAATTGTCGTCAATCCATGATTGAGTACGAGCAGAAGCAACAGCAACCCATTAGAGTTTTATTAATGGGTGAAGAAGGTAAGGTTATCTTATTTCATTCTTTAGTGGATATTTTGCCATTAGCTTTTAGCAGTTCATTCCTATAGTCATCTTGTTTTTGTTGCCAAAATCGCAGATAAAGAAGCTGTTATTATTAAATCCTTATTTTTTTTTAATTCAAACCTTATTTTCTATTGAGGATTAAGCTTTTTCTTTAATTTTTTTCCCCTATTGATTTATATGTGTATTTTTGCTATTCAATTTTTAAACCCAAAAATTGAATAGCAGCAATTAGTTCTTTTTTTAAAAATCGCATTTAATGAAAAAAATCACAAAAGAGGTCTACCTTAAATGGTATGAAGATATGTTGTTCTGGAGAAAATTCGAGGATAAACTAGCCGCGGTATATATTCAACAAAAAGTTCGAGGATTCTTGCACCTCTACAATGGGCAAGAAGCTGTTTTAGCAGGAGCGCTGCATGCCATGGATCTTACAAAAGATAAAATGATTACAGCCTATAGAAATCATGTCCAGCCCATTGGGATGGGTGTTGATCCTAAACGGGTAATGGCTGAATTGTACGGAAAAGTTACAGGAACATCGCAAGGTATGGGAGGTTCTATGCATATTTTCTCCAAGGAACACCGTTTTTATGGTGGGCACGGTATTGTGGGAGGTCAAATTCCATTAGGAGCAGGACTTGCTTTTGCCGATAAATACAAAAAAAATGATGCTGTAACTCTATGTTATATGGGAGATGGTGCAGTGCGTCAAGGTTCCTTACATGAAACTTTTAATCTGGCTATGTTATGGCAATTACCTGTGGTTTTTGTTTGTGAAAATAATGGCTATGCGATGGGAACTTCTGTGGCAAGAACGTCATTCTCTACTGATATTTGGAAATTGGGGTTAGGCTACGAGATGCCATGTGGGCCTGTGGATGGTATGGATCCCGTAACGGTAGCTAAAGAAATGAATAAGGCTATTGAAAGAGCCAGAAGTGGTGGTGGACCAACATTTTTAGAAATGAAGACTTATAGATATAGAGGTCACTCCATGTCGGATGCGCAGCAATACAGAACGAAAGATGAGGTAGAAGAGTATAAAAAAATAGATCCTATCACTCAAGTTTTAGAGGTGATTAAGGATAATAAGTACGCCACAGACGAAGAGATTAAAGCAATAGATAAGAGGGTAAAACAATTGGTGAACGAATGTGAAAAGTTTGCTGACGAATCTGATTATCCGCCTATTAGTCAATTATACGATATGGTTTACGATCAAGAAGATTACCCGTTTTTAAAACATAAATTATAGTTAGATGGCAGAAGTAATAAATATGCCGAGACTTAGTGATACCATGGAAGAAGGTACTGTCGCTAAGTGGTTAAAAAAAGTTGGAGATAAAATTCAGGAAGGCGACATTCTAGCGGAAATCGAAACTGATAAAGCTACCATGGAATTTGAGTCTTTTCATGAAGGTGTTTTGTTACACATTGGAATTCAAGAAGGGGACGGTGCTCCTGTGGATACACTTTTAGCAATTATCGGAGAAGAAGGTGAGGATATTTCTGGATTATTAAATAGTTCAGATGCTTCAACAAGCGACTCAGACAAAAAAGAGGAAGCTCCTGAGGAAGAGGGAGTAAAAGACGATACATCTAAACAAGCTTCTACTGCTGACGAAACTACAGAAGCTACTGAAATCCCTGAAGGCGTTGAGGTTGTAAAAATGCCACGCCTTAGTGATACTATGGAAGAAGGTACCGTAGCTTCATGGTTAAAAAAAGTTGGAGATAAAATTGAAGAAGGTGATATTTTAGCAGAAATCGAAACCGACAAGGCAACGATGGAGTTCGAATCATTCTACTCAGGAACCTTGTTATATATTGGTATTCAAGAAGGAGAATCTTCACCTGTCGATGCCGTTCTTGCTGTCATAGGCCCAGAAGGTACAGATGTAGACAGTGTTTTAAATGCGAAACCTAAGGCAACAAAAAAAGAGGCTTCAACACCTGACGAAGCATCTAAAGAAACAACTACAACCGATACAGCAAAGGAAGAAAATACGGCAGCAACGACCAATGATGGCCAGCGTATTTTTGCATCTCCTTTAGCTAAAAAAATAGCTTCAGATAAAGGGATAAACTTGGCATCTGTTAGTGGTTCTGGCGATAACGGCAGAATAACTAAAAAAGATGTTGAAAATTTCACGCCTTCACAAAAAGTGTCAGAAGCTGCGCCCGTTGAAAATACAGGCACTAGCAAATCTGCCCCAGCCGCAGCAGCGCCAATGATGGCTCCTGTTGGCGAAGAAGGTTTTGAAGAAGTGAAAAATAACCAAATGCGTAAGGTAATTGCCAAACGCTTAGGAGAATCTAAGTTTACAGCGCCACACTACTATTTAAATATTGAGGTAGATATGGACAACGCCATGAGCTCTAGAGCGCAAATAAATAATTTGCCAGAGACCAAAGTCTCTTTTAATGATATGGTTGTGAAAGCTTGCGCTATGGCCTTAAGAAAACATCCTCAAGTTAATACCTCATGGAAAGGCGAAACTACACGGTATAACCAACACATTCATATTGGGGTCGCTGTAGCTGTTGAAGACGGATTAGTAGTTCCAGTGTTGAAATTTGCAGACCAAATGGGTCTTTCGCATATTGGCGGAATGGTAAAAGAATTAGCGGGCAGAGCAAGAAACAAAAAACTAACACCGGCCGAAATGGAAGGAAGTACGTTTACGGTTTCTAATTTAGGAATGTTTGGAATTGAGAGTTTTACTTCGATTATCAATCAACCTAATTCTGCTATTCTTTCGGTTGGTGCGATTATCGAAAAGCCCGTGGTTAAAAACGGAGCAATTGTAGTGGGCAATACCATGAAGCTTACTTTAGCCTTGGACCACAGAACAGTTGATGGCGCATCGGGAGCTCAGTTTTTACAAACACTGCGTTCGTATATTGAAAATCCAGTGACGATGTTGGCTTAAAAACAAATCGTTTAAATTTATAGAAAGCATCCTACTAATTGGGATGCTTTTTTTATCTTTAAAACCTAATCATAACAAGTATTTAAATCAGACTAAAACTAACTAAATGAAAAATATTCTCATTGTTGTTCTCATAATTATTGCCTTTTACAGCTGCAAAACGCCTCAAATTATAGAAACAGATTCATCAAATATCACAGAAACTACGGCTACTGAAGAACCGAAAACTGAAACTGAAATAGGAATCAGAAAAGTAGTTCCTGCTGTTTCCTTTTCTAAAAGCAAAGACGTGGGAGATATTATTACTTTTTTAGCATCGGACGATTTAAAAGGTAGAGAAGCCGGGAGCGAAGGAATTGAGAAAGCAGCAAATTATATTGAGGCCATATTTCAAAAAAACGGGATAAAACCTTATTTCGATTCTTATAAAGACACCATATCAAATTTTAACAAACCAGCATATAATGTTGTAGGTGTTCTTGAGGGGAATGATGCCAAGCTTAAAAACGAAGTTGTTATTATCGGTGCGCATTACGATCATATTGGTCAGATTGCTCCACAAGACGGCGATGCTATTGCTAATGGGGCTAATGATAACGCCTCTGGAACAACTACCGTTTTAGAAATGGCACGCTATTTTGCTAGTACAAAAACGAATAAGCGTACCATTATTTTCGCACTATTTACTGCGGAAGAAAAGGGTTTATTGGGATCAAAGGATTTAGCAGAACGCTTAAAAGAAGACAATATAGACTTGTACACTATGCTCAATTTTGAAATGGTGGGTGTGGCTTTACAAGATAAAGATTACTTTATGTATGTCACTGGGTACGAAAATTCAAATATGGCAGAAGTTGCCAATGCCTATAGTGGTGAAAATTTAATTGGGTTTTTACCTTCGGCCAAGCAAATGAACTTGTTTAAGCGTTCTGATAATTATGCTTTTCATACCGCCTTTAATGTGCCGTCTCAAACCTTTTGCACCTTCGATTTCACCAACTTTGACCATTATCATAAGGTGGGTGATGACGCAGCTAAAATGGATTTTGATCACATGGCAACCGTCGTAAATAAATCTATTCCGATGGTTTCAGGTATTGTAAATGCAGCTACAAAAGAAATAAAATACAACTAATGGCAACTATTATTATTACTGGGGCAAGCAGAGGTATCGGTTTTGAAATGGCACAACTTTTTGCCAATGAAGGGCATCAAGTATTGGCCTTATCTCGAAACGATAAACCTATTTCCGATTTAAAGCATAAAAATATTTTCACTTTTCCATTCGATTTGGCTAAACCCGACGATTTAAAAAAGCTAGATGATTTTATAAGCAAAAATTGGAAGCAAGTAGATATTTTGATTAATAATGCGGGTAGGTTACTGAATAAGCCTTTTTTAGAAACCACAGAAACTGAGTTTGAAGAAGTGTATAAAGTAAACGTTTTTGGAGTGGCTAGTGTCACGAAAGTAGTGGTGCCCAAAATGCCAAAAGCAGGACACGTTATCACAATAAGTTCTATGGGAGGTGTACAAGGAAGTATGAAATTTCCGGGTTTAGCGGCCTACAGTTCAAGTAAGGCGGCGGTTATTACCTTAACCGAATTATGGGCAGAAGAGTTCAAGGAATCAGGTCCATCTTTTAATGTTTTAGCCTTAGGAGCAGTACAAACCGAAATGTTAGAAGAAGCATTTCCGGGCTACCAAGCACCCAACACCGCTTTAGAAATGGCTGCTTATATTAAAGAATTTGCTTTGACAGGAAACAAGTTTTATAATGGGAAACTTTTGCAAGTGAGTAGCAGTACGCCTTAATTGATAATTTTTGAAAATGATGAGATGAAAAGTCTCTTTTGAATTTTCGTATTTTAAAACAGCTTCAATTTATACTATGTTTGCAACATGCAAAAAACACTAGAAAAATACCTTCCGGAACGCTCGATACCTTTGTGTATGGAGTTGATTAAGGTAAATAGTGTGAATTTAAAAATTGTAAATCAGCGGATTACCAGGCATGGGGATTATAGACGTTTGCCTAATGGGTCTCACAAAATTACCGTAAACGCCTCTTTAAATAAATACCGATTTTTAATGACTTTAGTGCATGAAATTGCGCATTTAGTGGCTTTTGAAAAATATGGTAGAAGCATTAAACCACATGGGTTAGAATGGAAACGTACCTTTCAGACCTTAATGTTGCCTTTTATTCGTCCTGAGGTATATCCTCCAAAAGTATTACCCCTAATAGCGAATCATTTTAGAAACCCAAGTGCGAGTAGTGATACCGATGCAAAATTATCATTAGCGCTGAAAAACTATGATGTTCAAGCTACCGATACCAATTATGTTTTTGAATTGCCCATCGGGAGTATTTTTAGAATCCATAATGGACGCATCTTTAAAAAAGGAAATAAAAAAGTAAAACGATACGAATGTGCAGAGTTGGCCACGGGAAAAGTATACCTGTTTCAGCCCAATGCCGAAGTTGAATTGATAAAAGACTAAAAAAATGAATAAAAATTATTATGCCGTACTCATGGCCGGTGGCGTTGGTTCTCGTTTTTGGCCTATGAGCACTACCGATAACCCGAAGCAGTTTCATGATATGTTAGGTACCGGAGATACCTTAATTCAAAAAACATTTAAACGCCTTAATAAATTTGTTCCCACAGAGCAAATTTTAATTTTGACGAACGAGCGCTATAACGATTTGGTGCTTGAGCAATTACCCTTAGTAAAACAGGACCAAGTGGTGTTAGAACCTGCCATGCGAAATACAGCACCTTGTATTTTGTACGCGGCTTTGAAAATTCAAAAGCAAAACCCTGATGCGGTAATGATTGTGGCGCCGAGCGATCATTGGATTGAAGACGAAACTGCCTTTGCCAATGATGTGAAACAATGCTTTGACAAATGTGAAAAAGAAGATGTATTATGTACTTTGGGTATAAATCCTACCTTCCCAAATACGGGTTTTGGGTATATCGAATTTGAAAAAGCCAGTGGTGTGGGACTTAAAAAAGTACATCAATTTAGAGAAAAACCAGACTATGAAACCGCTAAAGATTTTATTGCACAAGGTAATTTTCTGTGGAATGCGGGTATTTTTATGTGGAGTGTAACTACAATTATTAATGCCTTTAAAAAGTATCAACCTTCTGAATTTGCCTTATTTGAAAAAGGAATAGCAGTTTATAATACCAAGGATGAACAGGATTTTATCAACGAGAATTATCCAAAAGCTGAAAATATATCGATAGATTATGCTATTTTAGAACCTTCAAAGCACATTTTTGTATTGCCAGCCACATTTGATTGGAATGATTTGGGAACTTGGGGCTCGTTATATGATAAATTAGATAAAGATGAACATCACAATGCTGTAGTGAACAGTAAAGTTTTGAGTCAAGATGCTAGTGGCAACATGATTCGATCTTCAAAAGATAAAATTATTGTGGTGGATGGTTTAAAGGATTATATCATTGTAGATAAGGAAGACGTTTTATTAATTTACCCTAAAGCTAAAGAACAAGATATTAAGCAAGTTCTTGTCAAGATTAAAAATAAGTTTGGTAACCAGTATACTTAATATATGCACGACGAAGTTAACAAAGATCACGTTTCTCCAAATAGCAATGAAGCTGGTAAAAGTGAAAATGTAAAAAAGGACTTTAAAGGACTTTTGGGTTCTGTGAAGCATTTTTTATCAGATTTGCTTGACATTCGGAATAACACCGATCAAGAAGCAACACGAGAGTCTATTATTGCGGATATTCCGTTTAAGGGGCATACCTCTTGGATTCTAATCTGTTCTATTTTCATTGCATCCGTAGGGTTAAATGCAAATTCTACGGCTGTAGTTATTGGTGCGATGTTAATTTCGCCTTTAATGGGGCCTATTTTAGGAATGGGGCTTTCCTTGGCTATAAATGATGTCGATACCTTACGTCGTTCCTTAAAGAACTTCGCTGTCATGGTGATCCTAAGTATTTTAACTGCGTATCTATTTTTTGCTTTTTTTCCTTTAAAAGACGAATCTTCGGAGCTTTTAGCACGTACTGCTCCTGATATTCGTGATGTGTTGATTGCCTTTTTTGGTGGTCTCGCTTTGGTGATTGCTAGAGCTAAAAAAGGAACTATAGCGAGTGTAATTTTTGGAGTAGCCATTGCAACGGCCTTAATGCCGCCATTGTGTACCGTAGGTTTCGGTTTAGCCATTGGCAATTGGGATTATGCCACGGGTGCCATGTATTTGTTCACGATTAATACTATTTTTATTGGATTAGCGACTTTTTTGGTCATAAAAATTTTGAAATTTCCGATGGTGCGTTATGCCAATTCGCAACGCAGAAGAACTATTTCAAGAATAGCATCATTAGTGGCTATTGCGATTATGGTGCCTGCATCATGGACCTTTTTTCAGGCATGGAAAGAGTCTATATTTAAAAGTGACGCACAACAATTTATAAATAGTACTATTGCTAAATATGAGTTTGCAGGAAATGGTTATTTTCTAGACGATTTTACAAATATTGAATACCATGGGAACGATAAATCTTTATTTGATTTAATTTTTCGCAAGGAGGATAAAGCTGAAAATTCTGTGATTGAGGTTGTGTTTATGGGTGACGAATTAGTGCCTGATAATATAATTTCTAGTTGGAATAATATTATGGATGGTGATTTTCAAAATCTGAAGGAAACAGAGTTGAGAATCATTCAGGGATCTAAAAATGAAGAAATTGATCAGTTTAAATACGTGAATGAGCTTTATGAAACGAAAAAGGCAGAGCTTTTAAGTAAAGATGAGCGTATTAAGTTATTAGAACAAGACTTAGTGCGCTTAGAAAAAATGGCCTCCACACAAATACCATTTCAGGACATTAGCGCCGAAGCCAAAGCTAATTATGAAAATTTGGCATCCTTAAGTTATGCCTATACCATTACGACTGATTTTCAAAAAACAGACACTATTCCCGTATTTGAAGCGCAATGGAAAAAAAATACAAAAGACGCCCAAGCTGCTGCTGATGGTAAAAAACTAATGGATTGGTTACGACTTCGCTTGAAGAATAATAAAATACAGTTGAGATAATCATAAGGCCTGGTATAGCAACATTTGAACTTTGTAGCGATAAAATACTAGGGCTAAACTTTCTTGACTGGTTAGAATTTTTTTACTTTCTAGGGAAAAATATCTTAATTGCGTTCCTCAATATACATTTGCCGTACTTTTTTAAACAAGTCAGATGAATACACAAAATCAGTTACGGCAGCATTATCGGTTTTAAAAATTTCTTTATTGGTCCCTTCCCACTCTTTAAGTCCGTTTTTAAGGAAGAGTATTTTTTGGCCAATTTCCATCACAGAGTTCATGTCATGCGTATTGATGACGGTAGTGATGTCATATTCTTCGGTAATTTCTTGAATTAGGTTATCAATTAAAATGGCCGTTTTAGGATCTAAACCAGAATTAGGTTCGTCACAAAATAAAAATTTAGGATTCATTACAATCGCCCTAGCAATAGCTACTCTTTTTTGCATTCCACCTGAAATTTCAGCTGGAAAGCGTTTATGGGCATCAATTAAGTTCACACGCTTTAATACACTATTGACACGGTCTTGCATTTCAGATTTTGACTGTTTGGTGAACATTTCTAAAGGAAACATAACATTGCCTTCTACGGTCATAAAATCAAATAAAGCGCTGCCTTGGAAAACCATACCCATTTCTTGGCGTAAGCTCCTCTTTTGTTCAGGCTTTAATTCAGAATACGCATTTCCATTGTATACAATAGTTCCCTTTTCAGGCTGAAAAAGGCCTAACAAACATTTTAAAAATACTGTTTTACCAGAACCACTTTGACCAATAATCAAATTTGTTTTTCCTTTTTCAAAAGTAGTAGTTATCCCTTTTAAAACTTCAGTATCTCCGAAAGATTTGTGTATGTCGTTTACTTCGATCATTAGCCTAATAAAAGTTGAGTTAAAACATAATTTGCAACAATAATTACTACGCTGGTCCATACGAAAGCCGTAGTACTTGCTTTGCCCACTTCTAAAGCACCACCTTTCATGTAAAATCCGTGAAACGAGGGGACCGTTGCAATTATTAAAGCAAATACTATAGTTTTTAGAAACGCATAGGTCACGTGAAACGGATTAAAATCTAACTGAAGTCCGTCTATAAAATCAGCACTTGTTAAAAAGCCACCAAAAACTCCAGCAACCCATCCGCCAAATATGCCTACAAACATCCCTATAGAAATCGCAAAGGGATAAAAAAGCATGGCAATTATTTTTGGGAATACCAGATAGTTCAGCGCATTTACGCCCATAACTTCTAAGGCATCAATCTGTTCAGTAACTCTCATACTTCCAATACTAGACGTAATATAAGAACCTACTTTACCTGCCATAATTATGGAAACAAAAGTGGGGGCAAACTCTAAAATCACCGACTGCCTTGCGGTAAAGCCAATAAGGTTTTTAGGGATTATAGGATTCGTTAAGTTGAGTGCTGTTTGAATGGTAACTACAGCACCAATAAAGAATGATATAAATATAATAATCCCAAGAGAGCTATAAATTAGCTCATCAATTTCTTTTAAAATAAGCGATTTCATTATTCTCCATTTAGTAGGTTTTTTAAAAACCTCACGAATCATGATAAAATAACTGCCAATTGCTGCTAGGTAATTCATTAATTAAGGGAATCTGATGTGATAAACTGGAACCAACCAATATAGTGTAAAAATAATAATATTAAATTGTTTGTCACTTGAATTTGCAACAAAAGAAGATAAAGAAAAAAGTAGGAGCTACTTTTATGAGGTATCTAGGGCTTAGGCCGGCCATTAAAAATTACTTTAATTTAACCTTTGTTCTATTTGTATAAGCGTTTATTTGAGTATTTTTATCTTTTGTAATTAAAATTTATTTCATGAATACGAATAAAATATTCTCCTTTTTGCTCTTAGTAGCTTTTTGTTTTTCTACTAGTGTTATTCAAGCGCAGCGAAAATCAAAAAATAGGGATAAAGATCAAAAGCAAGAGCAAGAGGTAGTTTTTACAACCCCTTACACATCTCCAAAATTAGTCGTTGGTATTGTAGTGGATCAAATGCGCTTTGACTATATCACTAGATTCTGGAATCATTACGGTGAAGGTGGTTTTAAACGCTTAGTGGGTGAAGGTTTTAACTGTAAAAATAATCATTTTAACTTTGCTCCAACCTACACCGCGCCTGGACACGCATCGGTGTATACAGGAGCAACACCCGCTACGCACGGTATCATTGGTAATAATTGGTACGATAAAGTAAGCGATACAGAAGTGTATTGTGTTTCTGACGATAGTTATGAATCCGTGGGGACCACCTCAGATGCGGGTCAAATGTCTCCATTTAGAAACAAGGTTTCTACGATCACTGATGAACTGCGTTTGCATACCCAAATGCGAGGCAAAGTTATTGCTATTTCTATAAAAGATAGAGGTGCGGTTTTGCCAGGGGGTTACGCCGCGAATGGAGCTTATTGGTTTCATGGACAAAATGAAGGGAGCTGGATTACCAGTACTTTTTATATGAACCAATTGCCAAAATGGGTGAGTGATTTCAATAGCTCGGATAAGGCAGAATCTTATAAAAAATCATGGACAAGCTTCAAAGATATTTCAAGCTATGTGGAGAGTGGCACCGATATAAATGACTACGAAGGTTTGTTTAAAGGAGAGGTAAATTCAGCATTTCCTCATGATTTACCTGCGCTATGGGATACCAATGGTCAATTTGATATTTTAAAAGGAACGCCCTATGGTAATAATTTAACTACCGATTTTGCAATAGCGTCACTGGATGGTGAAAGCCTAGGGGCTGACGCTATTACCGATTTTTTAGCAGTAAGTTATTCGAGTACAGATTATGTAGGTCATAAATATGGCGTGAATTCTAAAGAAGTACAAGACACCTATTTGAGACTAGATCAAGATATTGAGCGCCTTTTAAGCACCTTAGATTCTAAAGTTGGCAAAGGGGAGTATACTGTTTTTTTAACGGCAGATCACGCTGCAGTTCATGTGCCTGCTTTTTTAAGAGATTCTAAAATTCCTGGTGGTTATACGGATTCAAAAAGTACAAGAGAAAGGTTTAGCGAGTTTTTAAAATATAGCTATGGCTCCGAAGATATTGTGAAAAATAGCTCTAACGGACAGCTGTTTTTAGATCATAACATCATCAAAAATCTAGATTTAAATTTAGCAGAAGTACAAGAGCAGTTCGCTAAAGAGCTCATGTCATACGGTGAGTATAGCCATGTGTATACAGGCGAGCAAATGTGGGCCAATAATTACACCCATGGGATACCTCATATGCTCCAAAACGGGTATAGTCAGGAACGCTCAGGGGATGTTCTAACGGTATTGAACTCGGGGTATATCGGTGCTAGTGCAACGTCAAAAGGATCCACACACGGGTCTCCGTTTCCGTACGACACACACGTACCCTTGTTGTTTTATGGGAAAGGAATAAAAAAGGGCGAAACTTTTGAAAAAACAACAATTCCGGATATTGCACCAACCATTGCTGCTTTGTTAGGTATTTCTTTTCCAAGTGGAACAACAGGACAGCCTATTGTTGAAGTTTTAAGTAAGTAGTAGTCAAAAACACTAAGGTAACGCTGTACTTCGCTAACGTTTTTAATTATCAAATTAAGGATGCGGAAGGGATAATACTTTAGCTATCTGGCCTGCTGAATAGCAGTGTTAGGTGGTTGAGAATAACTTAAAACAATTGTTTTTTGATGCCTTTCCATCGTAAAGCACGGATAAATTGGCCTTCTAAGGATGATACTAAAAAGGGTTCTTTTGTTTTTTTTGCCCTAAAATAGCCCTTCATATTATCGAAAAAGGCAGCTACCTTACCTTGTTTCCAGGCCATTTTTAGGGATGCAATACATGTAATAATAACCCCGTAGCGCATCGTAAACATGGCTTTTCCTTGCAATAGCTTTGCTTTTTTGTTATACCGATCACCTGTTGGCCTAAGATGTTTTACCTGCAGTGTCTTCTTGGTGCTAATAGTAAAACCATGATATTGAGCTAATAATTCATCTACCGTATCCCAGCCCATAGCACATTTTAATCCTCCAATAGCTTTAAAACAGGCTTTAGAATAGGCTTTTATGGCCCCGCGAACATGTTTTTTATGCATCGGATGGTTTAGTTTCCATGCGCCAAGACTGTCTTTTTCATAAATAAATCCGCCTGCGATACCAATTTTTGGATCAGACTTAAAAAGCGCTGTAATTTCTTCAAAGTAATTTTTGGGTAAGATAACATCTGCATCGAGTTTTACGATAAAATCGTATTGCTCATCAAGCAAGGCCAAACCTTTCGAAAAAGCATGAATAACCTTACTACCCGGTAAGTGCTCGTCTGAGGAGCTGGTATTTACTTTTATAAAGAGGACGTTTGCGGTATACCTATCAATAATGAGTTCTGTATCATCCGTAGAATTGTCGTTCACTATGATCACTTTTTTTGGCGCTAAAGTTTGATTGGTAATAGAGGCTAAGGTGTCCTCTAAAAAAAGTGCTTCATTATGAGCTGGGATGACAATGTAATACTCCATTTTTAAAATTGAAATTGGACAGTAAATATCGGGTTAATATTTTAAAATGGAGAAAACTGAATATTTTTATTTAGGCTGAATTTGACCCGACAAAGTATCGTAAATCTAAAAATTAGTCGTTAAAAAGTATAAAATTTCGATGAAATACACTTTTAAACTAAAAACCTATGAATTTTTATTAGGTAATGCGTCAGAATTATTATTGAATTTTGTCGAAGAAATTAACCCCTTATCCAAATTGTTATGAAAACTACGAACACCTACAACGTACTTTTTGCACTAATTATTGTAGTGGTAAACTACAGCCTACAGGCGCAAAATTCAGCCACAAAAGTTTCAGACTTAACAAGTTTAAACGAGACCCAAAAACGACAAGAAAATTATAAGGTTCTTAAAGATCTTGGGTATAACGAAATAGCCATTTTCGAAGACCTTGGCAATGCTAATTTTTTGAACAAAAATTATGAAACAGCCATGTATTGGTATACCAAACTTTTTAAATTGAGTGATGGCAATAATATTAGTAAAAACTACTACGAGCGCTATCAATTTGCTTTAAAAGCAACGAACAACCCTAACTTAAATTTAGCTAGTTCACAAAAAGATTGGGTAGCTCAAGTAAAAGAAGATTATAAAATTCCACCTAAGCAGCATCACACTAAATTCAAAGATTTTAATTTTGGAACCAACCAAAAAGTAAAAGCTTTAGAGGCTTTTGTAGCCAAAGAATCGGTACAACAAGAGTCGGCTTCGGAAAACAAGCTCACGAAAAACCTTCAAAACCAGTCTCCCATTGCAATGACTGTTGACGGCAATACAGCGTATTATACAAAGCAGGTAGCTGTAAAACCATTGTATGGCGTTTTTTCTAAAAAAGAGCTTGTACATAAAATTTTCAAAGCAAACTACAGCAATGGAACTTGGACAACCACGGGAGAAGTAGCCTTAGGCCCAAAGAATGCATCTGTTATGCATCCAACAATTTCTGAAGATGGAAGTCGCTTATTTTTTGCTTCAGATATGCCGGGAACCTTTGGTAAGTTCGATATTTATGTTGCCACAATTCAAAAAAATGGTGCTGTGGGAGTCGCTAAAAACTTAGGTCAAAAAGTAAATACAAACGAGGACGATTTATATCCGAATATTATGGGAGGGACATCGCTTTTCTTCGCATCAAATGGACATCAAGGCTATGGGGGATTAGATGTTTATATGGTCGAAGTGGCAAATAACAAGGTTGGCGCTACTGTCAACCTTGGAAGTCCCATAAACAGTTTGGAAGATGATTTTTCCATTCAACTCATCACCGATAAAGAAACAGGTTATGTGGTGTTGCAAAGAGGAGAAAACTACGGAAACACTCAGCGCGTAGCTTATGCTTATGATGATCCAAGTTTAAGAGCCAAACAAAAACGCAAAGAGTATCACGTTTTGGAAGCTTTGAATACGGAATCAAAGATTAACTATTCCAGTTCTATTTTTGAAGATAACGAATAGCTTTTTTGATCTCCGCTGATACACGTATTAGTATCTGAACATGCAGTAGTAGAACAATCTTAATCTTTTCAATTATGAACTATTTAACGACCCTCAGAATATATAAAATAGCCAGTTTTTTGGTCATAGTTATGGCTTTTGGTACGGTGACTGTATCCGCTCAGGAAACAATAACTGACCTTAGCTCTAAAACTACCTATCACAATCAGTTGTTTTTCAATAGATTTTTAATCAATCCTACCTTCTCTTTAGTGCGCGAGGAAAAGTCATACCTTAATATTTTACACCGAAACCAATACAGCACTTTTGAAGATAACAATCAGAATTATTTTATAGGTTTTAGTAATAAAATAAATAACAATACTGCTCTAGGAATTGGTATTTACAGCCAGTGGTCAGGAGTTGTTCAGGAGTTTGGTTTTAATGCTAATTATGCGCGATCAGTGCAACTAGGAAATACAAGCAGACTAACCTTTGGTGCAAACATCACTTATTTTAGTGACGGTTTAGATAGAAATAGGGTAGTGGCATCCGAAGATGATCCAGAATTAGCAGCGGCGACCAAAGAAAGCAAAATCGCTATTCAACCAGGAATTACTTTATCTGTGGGGAAGTTCGATTTTAGTGTATATGCAAGAGATTTATTAAAGTACAACCAAACTACCAATGCTTTCTTTACTAATTTGAGCGGTAAAAGCATCACGGCATCGGTACAGTATACGCATCTTTTAGGCCCTAGAAGAGGCTTATTTGAAAATGGAAAATTGACCCCTCTAGTGCAGGTAAGTAGAAATGAAGAGAACAGGTTAACCTACGTGGGCTCCATTGTTTTAGATTTACCTCAATATGGTTGGTTACAAAGTACTTTTGATGATGAATATGGCTTGTCTATGGGTTTTGGTTTTAACCTAAATAAAAAAATGTCTTTAGGATATTTGATGGAAAAAGATGTTGTTAATGAAGTGGCAGATTTAGGTTGGAATCATGAATTATCTGTTGCCTATACCTTTAAAAGCAATAAAAATAGCGCTGCAGATTTGGCAGATAACTCTCAAGATAGTAAAGTTGATGCCATCATTAGAAATTATGAAGATCAAATTTTAAAATTAATAGCCAATCAAAAAGAGCAAAATAATAGCGACAATGAGGAAAACTCAGAAAAGAGTATCGAGAGTTTAGAAAGTATAGCACCATCAAAGCCTAGTCGCAAGCAATCAAAAAGCAGAAAGACCATTGAATCTGGAGCTGGTTTAGGCCGTATGGCAAGTACTCAAGGAGAGAATGATAATACTTTAGCCTATGAAAACCGACTTATTTTAGACGAGCTTATCTTACGACAAGACTCTATTGAGAGTATTCGTAACCAACAATTTGAAGAACGTTTCGAGGCAATTGTTCGCATATTGCGTAGTGATTTAAAGAATAACAATGGTACAGAACCGCAAGCGAATGAGAACAAACGGGTTTCTGGTTATGCCGCTACACAAATGAATAAAGTGAATACATCGGCTCCTGCCGGATTTAAAAAATTAAACATTGAAGTATTAAATCAGTCTGATATTATTGGCGTGAAATCAGGATACTATGTGATTGCAAACGTATATAAGACAGAGAAATACTTAAACGCTTTTATAAAAAAGCTTCATGAAATGGGATTAAATGCAAAACAATTCTACAACAAAGAAAACGGTCTGTATTATGTTTATTTAGCTGATTTCGATATAAAACAAGATGCTGAAACCGCTTATGTCTCTAATTTAAATGGGAAATACAATGATGAAAAATGGATTATGCAAGTAGACAATGTAAATGCAACGGCAACTGTGGCCAATATGTATGAAGATTAATTAAATACGAGCATAGCGAAAGAACGAAGAGAAGGATAAACTTATAGTTCGTCAATGCTTTAGACTGAGGACCCTATTTTTTGAGTACTTGGTAATCGCTAAAAATTTTAGGTAGTTAATTGGATAAAGGTGAGGTTGAGGCCTGCTAAAATGATTTTCATTTCAGCAGGTTTCTTTATGTATACGAACTACTGTTTTCTTTTCGATGAACGGTTCACCAACACCTTTTTGTTTAAAATACTGTATAACAATTACTTATAGTTTAACGGAGAACACTTTATCGAAAAAATACTAAAAAGTAAGAAAAAGACTACTTTTAATTCTAATTTTATCAAATTAATAAGTACATTTAATAAAAGGTAACAACTCTAATTTTAAAAAGTAACCCATAATTATCATTAGAGGACTTATTTTTTTAGTACATAATATGTATTTAATAAACATTAAAATTCATTAAACCCCCAAATTATGAAGATTAAACGTAACCTCGCATCCAAACCGAAAATTAGTGCTAAGCACAACATTTTCTTCCAGTTAATTTTTAAAAATTTTCTACTCCTATTAAAACCTTAGCTTAGGTAACTACCTTATGGTGCTGAATTAGCACAACTGCTAAGTCTTTTAAAGACTATTATAGGCTGTTCTTTTCCTGAACCGATCCGAAGTGACCTTGTAGTCATGTGGTCTGTAGCTAGTGAACGTCTTAAATTTTGAAAGTAACCACTTTCAAGCAGGTTTTTTGTGTCTTTTTCTGAGCACTTTAGGATTGTTAAATTAGGAATGCTAAATCTTTAGCAGGCTATTGCTTTGGCAAAAAATGGCCTACTGAACAAAACCCCCATAGTATGAAATCACATATTTTAAAAATCATGATACTCGATGATGATTTACAACATCATGAAGCGTATCGCTATTATTTTGAGACCTATTTATCCTATGAACTAGTCGGCATTTACACCTGTGTAAAAGACGCTTTATTAGCTTATAACGATGTCAAACCAGATATTATTGTTTCTGAAATTGATATTCCAGATATTGGCGGAATTGAAGCCATCTCTCATTTTAGAAAACTAGATGAAGAGGTTAAAATAATTATGCTAAGTACACAAAGCGATTTTGAGCTCGTTAAAAAAGCATTTAAAAGTCGGGCTAATGGGTATTTGACAAAACCTGTAACCAAACAACGGCTTCATAGTGCTTTAGATGCTATAAAGTTTGAAGGTGCTACCATGAGCAGTGATATTGCAAAAATAGTCATCGCCATGTTCCATAAAAAATCATATTCTAATTTTTCAGACCGAGAAAACCAAATTGTAGATCATCTATGCCAAGGTGAAACCTATAAAAGCATTGCAAAAAAGTTATTTATTACTGCCAGTGCTGTAAATTTTCACATTCAGAACATCTATCTAAAACTCAATGTAAACTCAAAGTCTGAGGCTTTGGTAAAACTAAGAGCGCTAGAAATGCAGTTCTAACACTCCTATTCAACAGCACTTCATTGATTTGTAGTGCTGTTGAATTATATTGTTGCGATTATTTTATTGGCGGTTTTATGGGCGGCTGCTACAGCACCATTCATATAACCAGCAAATTCTGTTGCAGCTTCTGAACTAGAGATCAGTAGTTTAGTATTGAAATAGGATTCCGAAAATAGCGGATTTCCATTATTTTGATGCGGATATAGTGGTATTTCTGAAGCTTCGAACGTATGTTGTTCCTGGCTCCAAATACATTCTTCATAGTCGATAAAGGTTGTTGCTTTTGCACCAAAAACCGTTTTTAATTGGCTCATAATAGCCGAACGCCTATCTGCAGCTTTTAGGGTTTTGTAAGATGAGTTTATAAAACCACAAAGTGCATAGCTAGAGCGTTCGTGATTGCAATGGTCATAGAGTTCTGTGATGGGCCCTGTATTGCTAAATACGGTGCCAGATAGTTTTTCTAGTTCCCAAAAAGGTTCCTGATAGGTCAGTGCAACTTTAATGGAGTCTTCCATCCAGGTATGCGTTTGCTGTGCAATCTGCATTACATTGTGGGGTAAGGCAGGTTCGAAAACTATTTTTTTAGCCCATAATTTAGGTGGAATCGCCAGAACTACTTGGTTCGCTTCAAAGGTTTCATTGGCAATCACTTGCACGGTATCATGGTGAAATTTAATTTCTTTCACCGTCTGGTTCAGTAGTATATCTTTTTTGTTTAGTTGCCGACACAACGCATCTATAAGCTGAGAGCTACCGCCTGAAATACGATAACTTGGAGCTTGACTAGGCATCTGAATTGCTTGGGCTGGAGAAGTAGAAAAGGGCTGAAAAAATACAGTACCCTCCATGTACTGTTGAAAATAGTCAATTTTTAACTCCGCTAAAAGTGTTATTAAATCTTGGTGTTGTTCACTGAACCAAGTTGCGCCCATCTCAACCGCCGTATTATTTGTTTGTAAAACGGTGTTTATTCGTCCGCCAATTCTTGATCTTGCTTCTAAAATTTTAAAAGGGATACCTTCTTTTTTTAAGCGGTACGCCGTTAAAAGTCCGGAAAGTCCGGCGCCAATTATTATTACCATAGTGCAAAAATACTGAAGTAAAACGATGTGTTTGGTGCTTAATTCCTATTTTTTAACTCATGTACTGAAAGTTTTGAACTTTTATAACAAGTACTTTTTTAAAAAAATACGGCATTGCTAACCTAAAGATTAACTGATTTGGTAACAGGCTTGTTTTCGATTGAGGAATAACTTGGGGCTAAAAATGATGCCTTTAGGTTAATGGTTTTACCGGCATTTTTGCGTTCATTTTTCTTCTCCAAGACACGATATAAATCGTTCCTAGAATAGTAGGCAGTGTCCAAGCTAACAAAGTGTCAAACCCCAAACCTGCTACTATAAAAGCTGTAAAAGAGGCAATAAGGGCGCCGACCATTTTTCCGATATGATTGGCAAGCCATCCCTTTTTTGTGCTGCGAAATTTTTTATAAAAGATAAAATCCCGAATGCTTAAAGAAAGTCCGAAGCCACCAAAAAAAACAAATAGCAGATAGCCCATATTACCCAATATTAAGCCATAGGAGCCATATACAACCATTAGGGTTGATAGAAAAAGCATGGTTCCCGAAATTATTTTATCGATTACTGTGGCCTCTTTTTTATTTTTAGACTTAAAAGTCATTATTTGATTGCCAGAAACGACTAAATAAATAGTGAAGAGGCCTATTAACAGTAGAAATACATTTTCGTGATTTGGCATGCAAGCGATAGGTATTGATATGAATGAGCTTGTGATCATGCCTAAAGAAAATAATTTTCCCATTCTTTTGTGTGCTTTACTTCCCTTGGTACAAATGATACTTCCTATACCGGTAATAAGTCCTAATCCGCCGAAAAAAGCGTGAATGTAAATGAATGTTTTGATGGTTGCTTCCATAACTGTTCGAATTTAATATTTCAAAAATCGATAATTATATAGGCCTTCCCGTCTTTACTTGACCCAAGTGTAGTTTTAGGGTGCTGAGTTGTTTAAAACTAGAATAGTTTTAAGAGGCTAGGGCTTTCCTGTAGTTTTAGATTTCATACCTCAATAACCGCAAAGCATTGAGTACCACTAAAAGTGTAGAGCCTTCATGACCAACCACAGCTGGTCCAATAGCAATGGTTCCCATGATGGTCATGGGAACTAAAATAGCAACCATTCCTAAGCTAATCACTAAGTTTTGTTTGATGATTTGCCGTGCTTTTCTACTAAGCCCAATAGCAAAGGGAAGATTATCTAGTTTGTCAGCCATGAGTGCAATATCGGCAGTTTCTAAGGCAACATCCGAACCGGCAGCTCCCATCGCGATACCTACGGTACTTTTGGCCATGGCGGGTGCGTCGTTTACGCCATCACCGACCATAGCGACATTACCTACTTCTAGTTTTAGGCTTTCAATAGCTTTTACTTTGTCTTCCGGTAATAAACTGCCCATGGGATCCGTAATTCCAATCGTTTTTGCGATAGCATCTGCTACTTTTTGATGATCCCCTGTCAACATGACCATTCGCTTAATTCCCATTTTTTTCAATGCAGCCAGCGTGGCCATGGCTTCGGGTCGTGCTATATCCATGGCGGCAATAATACCTAAATAGCTTTTGTCTTTATGAATAATCATAGCCGTGTGCCCTTGTGATTCTAAGTCAGTCATTTTTGAGTCAATCTCTTCTGGAACTTTCTTTCCAGTTACTTCTTCAAAAAGCCTTCGATTCCCAATACGAACCAAACCACCTTCCCACGTGGCTTGAATTCCTCTCGCCGTTAAGGCTTTTAGATTTTCAGCCTTAGAAATAGGGATATTTCCCAGTTCTTTTTTGCCCCCTTCAACAATGGCTTCTGCTAATGGGTGATCACTTAAAGCTTCTACTGCAACGGCGATTTTTAAGAGCTCTAATTTTGTTGTTTTTCCAAAAGGAATGGCGTGAGTTAAGGTTGGTTTTCCTTCGGTTAGGGTTCCTGTTTTATCAAAAGCAATGGCCCGTAATCCGCCTAAATCTTCAAGTGGTCGCCCACCTTTAATTAAAACACCTTGGCGAGCAGCACGCGCAATCCCAGCCAATACAGCACTAGGTGTTGAAATAGCCAAAGCACAAGGAGAAGCCGCAATTAAAACTGACATAGCCCTGTAAAAACTTTGTTCAAAGGTTTCATTGAGGATAAGGAAAGCGAGCATTAATACGGTAACCACAACTAAAACGATGGGCACATAATATTTTTCGAACTTATCGGTAAAGTGTTGGGTTGGTGATTTTTGTGTTTCGGCTTCTTTTACCAACATAATAAGTCTAGAAAGCGTACTGTCTTTTGCTTCTTTCAACACCTTTATTTCCAATACGCCACTTCCATTTATGGTGCCCGCAAAAACGCGATGTTCTGGCAATAATGTATTAATCTCGTTTTCATTTTGCCAATTTTCTCTTGGGCGTTTCTCTACCGGGATACTTTCGCCAGTTATAGAGGCTTGGTTAACGGGGCTTGTTCCTTTAATAACGACACCATCTGCAGCAATTTTAGAATTTGGTTTTACGACTATGATATCGCCTATGCTAAGCAGTTCTATACTTATCTCTTTTAATTCTCCATTGCGTTTTACCAAGGCCATAGGAGGTGCTAAATCAGAAAGTGCTGCAATAGATTTTCTTGCTCGTTTCATGGCGTAATGCTCTAAGGCATGACCTAAACTAAAGAGAAAAAGTAGTAAAGCAGCTTCTCCCCATTTACCTAAGGCAGCCGCACCTATGGCTGCAAATAACATCAAAAAATCGATCTCAAATTTCCCTCGAAGTACATCTTCCCCAGCGGTAATAAAAGTAAAAACACCTCCGAAAACAGCTCCAATCATAAATAGAATGGTTGAGGGATAGGTTGAAATACTATCAACGAAGGATAAAATAACGCCGCCTAACCAGAATATACCACTAACAATAGCGAAGTACAGCTCTGTATTTTCTCCTAAAACCTGAAATTTGGAGGCTATTTCATGATCGTGTTCATGATGCCCACTGCCAGTACTATCTTTTATATCACGAATAGTCAGACCTATTTTTTTAACCGATGCGATAATCTCAGATTTAATGGCTTCATCACCACTCCAATCTAAGTGAACCATCCCCGAAGCGGATACCGAGACCTGATGCACTCCTTTTTTTGTGCTCAAAATTTGCTCAATTCTTCGAATTTTGCGAATGTCTTTAATTTCTCCTATTTCAAGTTTTAGTGTATTCATCAATAAAGGTGTGGGAAGGTCTTTTAATTTATTTGATTGTTGGAGGTGTATCTTAAGTAGTATTAAAAGTACAAGATTAAAGTTTACATTTCTATCTTCATATTGATCAATTTATTTGAATATCCAAAAATCATTTTTTGGTGGAAGAGCTTCGAATGTTTTAATTTCTTTCGTAGTGGAATCTTGATAGCTTAATTTCCATGCATGGAGGCAAATTGCTAAGGGAAGGTATTCTTCCTTTGAGCCATATTTTTTATCGCCAACAATAGGCAATCCTATATGTGCTAATTGCACTCGTATTTGATGAAATCGACCCGTTTTTGGTTTTACCTCTAACAGATACCCAAAATTGTTTTGACCTATAACGGAATAGGAAAGCGTGGATTCTAAACTGTCTTTTGATTTTGTTTGGACCACCTCTGATCTTTTTTCTAGGTTATTTTTTACCAAGAAATTTACTAAGTTTTCTTTAGTCTTTGCAGGTTTATTTTTAACAATAGCTAAGTATGTTTTCTGCACTTTTCGACTGCTAAATAAGGTGTTAAATGCTACAAGAATGCTTTTTTTCTTCGCAAAAAGAAGTACACCACTGGTCACCCGATCTAATCGATGTATGACTCCGACATAAGGCTTTGCTTTATTTTTTAAAATGTGCAGAAACACTTGATCCTCGACGGAGTCATCCTCGAAAGGGCTTTTTTCACTTATAAGTCCGGCTAGTTTATTGACGACTATATAATCGTTATTTTCATGCACGACTTCGAGCATTGGTCTTTGTGTTTTTTTTTTCAAAATTTAAAATCGACAGTCTTAAGTTCGTGAATTTAGATGCTAAAGGATGCATCATTTTCGGGGCTATTTTAGCTTATTCGTTAGTTTCTGGTAAAGGCGAAATCATAATGTGTGCTCTATGTGTTCCGGGATTCATGATCCAGGGATGGTTTGATGCCATTGGTGCTTCGGGCAAGCCCGTAGATGCTGCTGTTGCCCAAGGCATATAAACTACGTATCGGAGTTGTGCCTCTTCAACTTTTAAAGTTTCAGGATCATACATGATTTTTGGACCGTAATAAATGTGTAGGGTTAAACCGGTTTCGATGTTAAGTTTCCCAGCTTTCATTTCTTCCTCACGGATATCAAAAATCTCTTGCGCTGATTTTCCTTCAGCTCTCAAGGCTCTTCCTCTTGCCATGAAGGGTTCTAGATCTTTATGATAACACGCGGCATGGAATCCATCTTTTCTAGGATCATCGGCTAGAACAATAAATTCATTATCTCCTTCCTTCAGGGTTACGAGTTCACCAGAGCTATTGTAACCAATGACTTTGGCTCCTGACCTACTTTCCTTAGGGGCGGCCATTAATGATGTTGCAATTACATCAGCATCAGTAGCAATAGCCTTAAATTGTTTTTTGATTTCCTGGGTAGCACTGTCGGAAACAATTTCTGTGGAAGTCGATTCTTGATTTGTAGTTTTACTTTTGTCTGATGAATTACAGGAAATCAAAAGGCCTGTAAAAACAAATACTGTAATTAGCTGTTTCATGTGATAGTTGTTTTAGGGATTCAATGACTTATTTTAATCTTACTAAAAGTTTGACTTCTTTTTTCGGGCCAGTTTATAGCCTAAATGTATCGACCTACAAGATAAGATAAATTAGAATCAATTACGTGCAAACTAGTGAATTGAAAAAAAACATTTTCCTTAAACGCAGGGTAATTTCTATTTTTTAGTTAAGCTAATGACTTTTTTAGATATGGAATATACCTGTTTCTGTTTAAAAGGGTCGTGTATTGAAGAAAATATGAAACTCAGACAAACAATAGGCAACAACAAAGCGCAAACCTTTGGGTTTGCGCTTTCTCTGTTATTTATTTTTTGATACTCCTCTGGTGCTAGTTTTGCGCTCTTAGTGCATATCAAAAATCTCAAAGTTTTTCACTGTCTGGCTAGGATTGTTTTATAAACTGTGCGTCGATAACTAGCTTTACTTTATCAGAAACGACAATATTTCCCGCTTCAGTAACAGCATTCCAAGTTAAATTAAAGTCCTTTCTATTTATTTCTCCGTGTATTTCAAAACCTGCCTTAGTTTGTCCGTAAGGGTCAACAGCAACACCGTTGAAATCAACATCTAATTCAACAACTTTGGTAATATCTCTAATCGATAAATCGCCAGTAAGCTTTTCGCCATTAAAAGATTTAGAAACAAATTTCATTTCTGGAAATTTTTCCGAATTGAAAAAGTCATCAGATTTAAGGTGCGTATCTCGATCTTTATTCTTGGTGTTTATTGACGCTGTTTTTGCGCTAAATTCAAAACTTGCCGTATTAAAACTTTCATCATTCGCTTGAATAGTCGCATCAAAATTTTCAAAATGACCTGTTACCGTTGAAATCATCATGTGTTTTACTTTAAATGCAATTTCTGAATGAGTATTATCTATTTTCCAATTCATTTTACTTTTTTTAGGGATTAATAATTTATAACCCAAAATAACTTAGAAAAAGAAATTTACGCATTGATGTATGGTAAGTAATTACTCTTTGAATTTTTTTAGCGTCAATTCTTTGCGAACGCGGCTAAGGCTTTCTGGTGTAATTCCGAGATAGGATGCAATCATAGTTTGTGGAACTCTATTCACGATAGCGGGATACATTTTTAGGAATTCTAAATATCTATCTTCTGCGACAGCACTTAACAAAAGATTAATTCTTTTTTTTAAATGGCGAATATGGTTGTGAAGCAGCCTATTGTTGAAATCCGTAAATTTTGGAAATATTTTTGAAAGCAAATCAAAAAAATTTTCATCTAACAGAATAACTTGGCTATTTTCTAAGGCTTGGATGAAATAGGCAGATGGTTGATTAAAGTAGACACTTTCTCTGTCGGTAACAATCCAACGTTCAGGAGCAAATGACAAGATGTGTTCCTTGCCTTTTTCATCAATAGCATATTGTCTCAAGAGTCCTTTTTCTACAAAAAATGAATGCTTACAATCTTCGTTAATTCGTAATAAAAACTCCTCTTTTTTTACCGTTTTTAGCACACATTTTTCAATAATTGACGAAATTTCGTTTTCATCAATGTCCATGGTCGTGGTTAAAAATGCCTTAAAATTAGAATAATTCATGGATGCTTTTGATGGGTTTTAAAATCGTGTACTAAGGATTTGCGTTGAAATTCGTTACTAATTAAACACTAAAAAACCAAACCTCACGAAACACAAACAGAAAGTCAGGAAAATTTAGTTTGCGTAGCTATTATTTTTGATGCCTAAATTTTATGCTAATCTTTAGCTTCAGTTGCAAGAAAGGTATCATAGGCTTCGATAGTCTCAATAATTAATCGCACTGCTTCAACGTAAAAATCTTTAGTGCTATTTTCATAGGTGTCGGTTGGCTTGTGATAATCTTTATGGTCTTCTACGCCAAAATAAATATACGGAATTTGTCTTTTGTGAAATTCGCGGTGATCCGATTGAAAAGTCCAATCAGATACCCCATTTTCATTTGGATTGTCATGACCTAAAAGCAGGTTTATATTCGTTGATTTTAACTTAGCTAAGGGTTGTTTTAATTGTGGATAATGGTACAAACCTGAAGCATAAAGTTGTAAAGAATCATTATGCGCAATCATATCCATATTAATATTCAGAGCAATACTTTCTAGAGGAAATGGAAAATTATTTAGCAAGTATTCAGCTCCTAAAGACCCAATTTCTTCAGCATCTACTGCAGCAAAAATCAAAGTATGCTGAGGAGCTTTATTTTTAAAATAATCGGCTATGCTAAGTAATGCTGCCGCTCCAGAAGCATTATCGTCGGCACCATTATAAATTTGGGTATCTCTTATGCCTAAATGGTCTAAATGCCCGGTAATTACAATCGACTTTTTACTTTTTCCCTGAATCATGGTGACCACATTACCCCCTATGACGGTGGTGTCTGGCACATTGCTAAAGTCTTCTGATGCATTCAGAGTAGGATATAGCCTTTGTCGTAAAGTTCCTGTAAAGGTGTACGGGTATTTTTGAATACTTCCAGAAGCGAAGGCCGGTTTTATTCCAAGAGAATCGAATTGTTTTGCGATGAATCTTTGGGATTTATAATTCCCTTCAGTGCCAAAAAATCTGCCTTGCATCGAGTCGTGTGATAGCACCCTTAAGTTGTACAACAACAGTTCCTTATTTACTGCTATGTTTTTTTGAGAAGAATTGTTTTTACAACCTACGAATAGCGTTAAAAAGACAATACTGTATAGGTAATTTTTCATAATTTTTATAGTATCTAATTTAGGACAATATTTTTGCCAATTGTAAAGTTTAGTACAGAAAGATAAGCAAGATAGAACTAGGCTATTCGTTTTGGTTATTGGTAATGGTTTATTTGATTGGTATTCGAGGTAAGTTTTATGGGTTTAACAGGGTTTGATCAGCATCAAAAATCTTGTTTGTTTTCCTATTTTTTGCCTAAGGTTTTATTCTGCTTGCTCATAAGATTCTTTTAGCCATTTTTTTAATTCACTATCTACCTCATTTAGCTTAGACAATTTTACCCTGTGCGTACACATGGTGCCAAATGGGCCTGAATTTTCAAGTCGCTCGGTTGTTGGTTTGTCATTTAATTTTAGGCCTAAATCAATTCGGGTTTTGGTGGCAGGTTGTATTAAGGCAAATTGTCGTTTTCTGATGATACTTACACTGGTCTTTTTTGGGGTAATGGTAATGTCATTACCGAAGGTTTTTACCACTTTTAATAGACTTTCGTAAATCGGTACTAAATCTTCCTTACCTGTATATTGATTTTCAACAAGGTCGGTTGGTGTTGTATTTTCCTCCTTAGACAATGTAACTATGGTATTCGCAAACCCGTGCGTTACCTGATGCTCTTTTTTAAGAAAGTTTACTGCTTCTGAATGCTTAACAAAAGACTTAGTCTTTAATATTTTTTTCCATTCGTTCAAAGACTTGCCTGTTTTTTCAGGCATATTGTCAATCATTGTTTGTAGTGCTTTTTCCATAATGTAGTATGTAACTCAAGGTTTACCTGTTTTTGGGCATGCAATACCATTGAGATAGGATTGTTCATTAGCTTTTAAAACAAACTACCGAAAGGATTTGTGTTTTTAAGTGTTATACATGCAATTCCGAAGGATGTCGCTTTTGTTTTTGAAACACCCAATTCTCCAAAAAGAGAAGCCCTACAATTGTTGATTCATCTCCTAGGTTACCCTCTTTATTGTAGTTAGGTTGCGTACTAAGATAGCAAAAAGAAACAGGCTTAGAAAAATTAGTCAGAATTTCAATGATGCGCCTTACATACCACCTTTTAATTAATGAAACAAAACTTGAAGGTACAAGTTATAAAATTTAGCGTACTACAATGAAAAGTAAAAGCTCAAAGAATCAGGTTCGTGAATCTAAGAGCTTGGAACATTAGGGTTTTGAATTAAGGAAGAAAAGAATTATTTTTTTACCTCAGTTCTTTCCCCGCGCAAGTTTATATAATTTTAGCTATCCTTTAATTAAGGGGTAATTGAATGGAAAACGTTGATCCTTTGTTCAGCCCTTCACTTCTCGCCATTAGTGTGCCTGAATGTTTATTAATGAATCTTCTTGTTATAAACAAGCCCATTCCTTGGCTAGACTCCCCCTTAGTTCCTAAACGAGAATGCTCTGTAAACGGTTTAAAAAGTGCTTCTGATACTTCTTTTTTAAACCCTAAACCTTGGTCAATAATAGCAATGTTTATTTCCGATTTGGTTTTTTCTGCATTGATCCAAATTTTTCCATCGGTTTGAGAAAATTTAATCGCATTGCTGATTAAATTAAGGAACACTTGCCTGAATGCAGTTTCATTGCCGCGTAGGATTAATGCTGAATTACAATTGAATTCTACATTAATTTTCTTCTGATCCAAAGCCACCTTTTGAGTCTTTATGACTTCCGCTATAATTTTCCTTAAATCTAATTCTACTTTTTCTAATTTTCCTTGAGTTTTTGATTCGTTTCTTAAATTAGCTAAGGTGCTTTCCATTATAGCAAGCTGCTGTTCGGCTAAAGAATGGATGTTTGTCATCATAATTTCTCTTTCGCTTGCGCTTTCTTCTTCCTTTAATAAATCGATTAACATGATAATTCCCGCACAAGGATTTCTAAGGTCATGTGATAAAATTGCGATCGTTTGTTGTTTAGAATCAATAAGGTTGTCAAATACTTCAATAGAAAATTGTAGGTCTTTTAGAAGCTCCCCAACCTCGTCTTTGAAATAGATAGGTAGAGCAGGAAGCTCTTGACTTTCTAAATACACCTTGAGTGAATTTCTAGCAAGCTTAATGGGTTCCAGAAGTTTATTAAGTATAAATAGAGTAACTGCAGTCGCTCCCAAAGTAAAAATTAATGTAAAAATCAATATTATAATCGGAGATAAAACACCTTCATTATAGGTGAGAAATATAATTAATCCTATGAGCGGAATGTGAATCCCTAAGAAAGCAATCGCTAAAAATTTAGTGGAATACTTTTTAAGAAAGCTAATTTTAGAAAGATTGGAATAAAGTTTCATAGGGATACGTGAATTCTAGTTGTTGTTTAATTTTTGCTACTATGTTTAGTTGCGTGATAGCGCATGAAAGTTAGCGAATATAAGTGGAATAGAGCATCTGGATCGATTTTCATAAGTAGGCTCGCACGAGCAACTAATTTGATACGTTTTTGGTGATCGTTTTTTCTAATTAGATTCGTTTGTATTCATATGAATTTCTAAATATTTTTTTACTAGAGCCATCAAATAGCACTTCTTTTTCTACCTTATAAAAGTTGGTGTTAAACGTATAGGTATAATATAAAGTTGCCTTTCTATTATCATCTTTTCCTTTATAAGAGGTAATTATAGTTACAGTACCATCCGAGTCAATGTTTTTAGATATGATCTTTTGTTTTCCAAAATAAGCACCATTTTTTTTAATTTTAGTAAACGACTTGATGTTTTTATTGGGCTCGTAGGTATATTGAATGTTTTGTTCAACGCCCTTTTCAGAAATAACTACTTGCATTGTGGTAGCAATAGGTACTAATTTACCACTTTGATAGTCAGAATAAGTCAGTGTCCCGCTCCAAGAAGTGTTGTTTAGAACACTAAAATCTTCTAAGGCAATAGTGGTTTGAGCCGATACAGACTGATAGCTTAAAATAACGGCTACTAATACAATGAATTGAAGTGATTTTAATTTTTTCATGAGATTGATTTTTTAAATAGAGGCAACTACATCAACAAAGACCAAGCAATTCAAAAATACACGGCGCTGCCCACTGTTTTATTCTGTTTTTAATTGAATAGTCAGTTCAATATCCTTGTCCACTAATGTTTTATCTGCAAAATTACCCTCATAGGCAATATTCCATTGAAACCTATCAATGGTAAACTTTGTCTCAAATGATTTGCTTTGATATTTTGCACCGAATTCAACCCGTTTTGTAATGTCTTTCAAAGTCAAATTTCCTGTAATCCATAAACTGTCTAAAGTTATTTGCTTTATGCTCATCATCTGAAGTTCTGATATTGGAAACTTCTCTACATCGAAAAAATCCGAACTTTTTAGGTGCGTATTCAAATTGTTTCTTGGTACAGGTTCGTGTTCTGGAATATCTGTTACTTCAATAGTAGTCATGGCAACCACAAAATTACCATGGACTAACTGCTCGTTTGTTGTGACAAAATAACCACTTTTTAATTCAATTTTGCCTTCGTGTTTGCCTGTTCCGCGCATTTTAGTTCCTTTCCAATGAATAGTAGATTTGCTAAGGTCAATTTTAGACGTGTCGCCTGTCGCTAGTGCTTTGATTTCTGTGCTTTTTGCGCTTACAGTAGCCTTTTGAGCATCTGAATTGTGTTTGCCAATACAAGAGCCTAACAATAGGGCAAAGGTGAATGTTAAAACATAGTTATTCATAGTTTGGAATATGTAGACCTAAAATAATATCTCGGTGTACTGTTAAAATAGCATCTTTTACTATTGGATTTACAATTCCCGAACCTCCACGATTTTCTAAATTATTTCGTTTCTTTTCTGTCAACATGGGGTCATCATTAAAGACAAATTCATCAATATAATATTCGTTTTTTTCAGGCTCTTTTATGGTAATATGGATGTGTTCAGGTTCTACTCCGTTGGGATAAGATACGGGTCTAAAGGTCAAAAATGTGTAGTTGCCTGTTTTATCTGTTTTAATCCACCCACGAATATATCCATGTCTTTTGGCCCAACCCTTTTCATTACCTTTTGTTGCATAAATTCCGTTTCTGTTGGTCTGATAGATGTAGAGAATAACATTTTCCGCAGGTGTTTTTCCGTCCTTTTTGAATACAGTTCCTGTCAGTTTTAATTGAGGTTTATTTGTATCAAAACCGGGAAGTGTATCTGTAGGCATTAGTTTTTTATTTCCATATTCAAGAATGGCCTCACAACCTTCGCAAGGTCCACCAACTAATTTCGTATTGGTTTTCTTGGTTTGTGGTTGACAAGAGTTAACTGACAGCAATAAAACTACTATGCAAATTAGTGTTCTCATTGTTTTTTTAATGTTCGTTAAGGCAGATAGCTTACACAAGTTAAGGAATAGTTGTTAAGCCATTAAATTTTACGGCTTAAGTAAACAGTTATTTTTGTTTATAATTATACGGTATGTACCCTTCCCATTTCCAAGGCGTTAATGTGTCTCCAATGGTCATCTCTAAAAGCTCCTTGAATATACTTTCAGCATTGTCACTATTTGATAGCATTATGATACCGGTTTTCTTTTCTGGAAAAATGATAGAATAATGTTGAAACCCTTCTGAATGGCCTTCTTTAAACGCTCCATTTCCATAAGGTGACTTTAATAATCCCCAACCTAAGCCATAACTCAATTCTATTAAATCATTTTCTTTGGTGTCTTCCCACACTTGATGACCAAATTGTGCCTTTGAGGTAATCCTAACATTTGGCTTAAATAACAAACGAGTTATCTTCGAATTCTTGGCTGTTAGTTTTAGGATATGTGCCATGAATTTCGAATAATCTTCTACTGTTGTTTCCATAGATCCTGCTGCATTAGCTTCATCGCTCTTGTCTTTTGGAATAACTTCTCCTTTGGTAGTATGACCGTTACAATATTGGTTTTCGAATTTTTCTTGCCACAAATAACTCGTCATATCCATTTCCAATGGTTTAAATACCCTTTCTTGAGCTAGCTCTTCTAAACCTTTATCGGTTATTTTTTCAATGACAAATTATAATAATTTGATTCCTTCTCCAGAATAATTATATCTGGTTCCTGGTTCTATCAAAAAACGTATTTTCCCTTCACGAAAAAAATCGTTATTTTTTGTCATCCATCGCCAGTTAGGGAATCCGGTGGTGTGCGACAAGCACATTCGTGCGGTAATACTTTCGTATCGCTTATCATTTTTAAGATTTTTATATCCCTTCCACTCCTTTTCGAATGCAAAATCGGGGAGTGGTTTATCAAGGTAGTCTTGTAGTGGCTTGTCAAGGTCTATTATTCCTTCATCAACTAATTGTGCAACTAGATATCCAAAGACTGCTTTGCTAAAAGAAGCACCGTAAAAGACATTCTTGTTAGAGAGAGAATCTTTCTTTTCAAGATGAGCATAGCCGAATGATTTTTGATACGTTATTTTGTTGTCATTGAAAATTGCAATAGATATTCCAGTGACGCTAGCAGAATCTATAAGAGATTGAATTTTTGAGGTCAATTTTGATTTAGAAACGTGAGAGCCATCCAGTTTTTTAATTTGTGGTTCTTGTGAGGAACATCCAAATAGAATAGAAATTAATAGTGTTGCTAATAATTTTCTCATCGTTTAATTTTTAATTGTTCACAAACGCTTATGCTGTAAGGAGTTTTTATTTCAAGTTTAGCGTATTAATATAATCTCTCGTTATCTGTTCTACTTCTTGAGAATGCTGTCCATACCAAATAAAATGCTCACCATCTTTTATGGCATGCAGTTCAATACTATTTCCTAAAGACTTCATCTGCTCATAAAAAGAAACTGCTGTATTATAAGGGCAATTTCTGTCTTGCTCTCCGTGAATTAACAAAAATTTTGTTGCTGTTTTCTTGATAAGATTATGAGGTGATATTTCTTTTACTAAATCTTTATTTTCATCATACCCTCTAATCCACCTATTAGTATTGGATGTTAAATCATAAACAGCTGAATTTACGATTATTATATTTGGTTTTGGATTAATAGTAATATCATCAGTTTCTTCATTCCAATTTTCTACTAAACTTGTTGCTATAGATAAATGACCTCCTGCTGAATTTCCTGTAGCCACAATAATGTTTGTATTAATATTGTATTTTTTTGAATTTTTTCGCAACCAACGTATGGCAGATTTAGCATCTTTAACAGCTTCAAATGGGTAAGTGCCTTGTCTTCCTTTAATTCTATATTCTACGGCTGTGGCGATCCAACCTTGTTTTGCATATTCTTTTGCGGTTTCAAAAAACCAATCAGGTTTTCCTTCCGACCAACTTCCTCCGTGAAAGTAAACTATAGTGGGTCTATTTTCTTTAAAAACAGTAGTGTCAGGCAAAAACAGGTGCATTTCTAATTTAAATCCATCTACTTTTTTATACGTTTCAATGATATGAGACGCTCTTCCTTTTTTGTTAGATTCATACATCTCTCGAATTTTGATTTTGTATTCTGAAGTTTTGGAAGAAGACATAAAATCGGCATAAAAGGTGTCAATATTTTTAATTCCCAAGTTGTCTATTTGATTGTATAAGTATTCTTGTTTCCAAAAATCATTGGTATCTTGGTTTTTAAATGTTGTTACGATAGTATTCCAATAGGCTGTCAATTGCTGATTATCTAATTTGTCATACATCCCACTCTTCAATTTTTTATTAGATTCTATTGAAATAAAGGATATGATATATTCCTTTAAAGCTGCGTTGGACAGCAAATTTATAGCGTTGAAATTTTTAAGATTTTTGCTTAATCTCGATTGATTTACGTGTGATAAAGTTATTTTTTCTCCTGTAAAGTTTTCGTGTATATGAGGATATTCAAGGATAAATTTGTCAAAGGCATAATTTATACTCAAAGCTTCATCGTTAAAGCTTTGCTTGTCAAGTTTTCCTTTGAATTCATTTAGTTGTGCTGTGTAGATGTATTTTAAAGAATCAATTTTACGGGTAAAATCAGCTTCAGTTAATGAATTGAGTGTGTAGGGATTTGAACGTAAATAGTTCCAAATTGGTGTTCCTATTTCTGCTTGTTCTTGCAAAAAGGATTTTTTATTGGCTTCACTAGTTATATTTCTTTGTGATTTACAACTTTGAAATAGTACTAATAAGAATAGAAGCAGGTATTTTATTTTCATGAGTGATTGATGTTTCAATCTAAAGACCAATTTTATTTTCGATGGTTACACCAAATTCCGGACGGTGTTTACTATATGAGCCGTGGTGTGTTTAAGTATGAGTCTCTATAAATATAAACTATATTTGGGTAATCGACAGTATTTTTAAAGAGAGCACAGGCTAAACTATAGCTTATATACCTCCTAAATCAATGAAGAAAAGAGTTGTTTTTTTAATGCAGTTCTTTGTTGTGCTTTCGTTGTTTATTTCCTTCGAGTTTTAATTCAAGAGTCTAATATTCAACTCCGATGGAGTTATTGATATAAGACATATCTTGGTGGAACAAGTCCGTTTAGGCGCATAGAAACTAACATTTGTGCTCTGTGATGAGTTATATGGTCAGCAAGCAATAATAAAATTTGTCGTTTAGTTCTATCCGCTCCAAAATAGTCTAATCGTTCTCCAAGTTTGTTAATGTCAAATTTTGAGATAAATTCTTTGGTGTTATCAAATGTCTTTTCAATGGTAGCAATCATTTCTTTTTTTGATTTCTTGTCAACTTTCAGTTCGGTGTCAGTATTCCAATCTCTAGCTTCACGTTGGCCCATTAAAGACTGGCTGTGCCAGTCCATGGCCCATCCAATATGCATTAAATTTTCGGCAAAGGTCATTGATTCTGCGGTTGCTTTGAAATCATATTTATCTTCAGGCATAGTTTCCGCTACAAGAATTAAATACTTTTTTGAAGCTTCTAATCGCTCTAAATATTCCTTGATAAAATCATTTTCTTGGGCGAAAAGAGGTGATGTAATCGAGCTACAAAGCATAATTGTCATTAGAATACATATCTTTTTCATAGTATTTAAATTTCTTTTATTGATTCCGATTTTTTTCGTTAAGAGTGCGTTCGGCTAATTTTCGTCAACAATTAATTATAGTTATGAACTATATCTCTTTTCAAAAACTAAGATAGTACAATAAATATTATAACTACAATTCCTACTTTAATACTAAGACTCCCACATTAGATACTAGTGCAGAGCTTACTTTTATTGGTGGGATTAGAGCCTATCTTTAATTTAAGGTATTTATAATAGGATAGTTTGATCTAAACCAATCCCATGTACTTTGTTAAGTAATAAAATGCTTTTTGGTAGTAGCGTAAGAAACTGGAAGGGAGATAAAATTAACTACCGGACCGACTATAAAATATCAGTAATTGGATAAAATTTCCTTTAATATATCCTTAGATGCAGATAAACAAGTATTTAATGTTTTTAAGGAGCCTATTCGATTTAGACAAAGTCAAGGATTTAAAAAGTTGCTTATGTACATCGGTGAATAAGCGATGCAACATCCTTATTTTTTCCGAACCAGGCTAACACCTCCTACAAACGACACTAAAGCAAGTCCCAGAAAAATAAAACCCTCTGTTTTTTTACTTTCGTCCGTAGCCGATAGTTCTATCCCTACTATTTCAACCTTTCCTCCACTATTGCTTACTTTAGTTAACCCCATATAACCAAGTCCAATAGCCACAATAATCAATACAATACCTACTATCTTTGTCATTTGTTCTGTTTTTTAATTTTATAAATTATGATATTAGGCTTAAGCTGCGAATAGAATAAATGTATATAAAAATCCTACCCTATCCTAGTAATTTTTGTACCATGACAATCGATTTATTGTATTCCTTTCTTTCAATCCCCTTAAATCCATAATTAAGTACGTTGGATGCAGATTTCAGTATAGGTGTGGCTTAGTATTGTATTGGAATTCATTGAAGAAATAATGAATTGCTCACAAAACAGAAGGTACAGGCTCTAGTTTGATTAATAAAGGTTTTGTAGATTCCTTTTATTATCTTGTAAACCAAAAGTTATATCGATAGAAAAGGTATACTTTAAATTACGTCTAGAACGCTAATCCCTACAAAATAATTTTTAATGAAAAGACACTTCCTATTTCTCCTGTTATTTATTACCACCAGTACATTTTTTGCTCAAAGTAAGGTCATGGAAAGCTTGAGTATGAAAAGTGCTCTTCTGAATACCGAGGTCAAATATTCGATATATCTACCAGATGGATATGAATATTCCGAACGGCAATACCCAGTGGTCTATCTTTTGAACGGTTACACAGGTGACGAAACAAACTGGATTCAATCAGGTGGAATTCAAAGGATAGTGGACCATGAAATCGAACAGGGAAATATCCAGGAAATGGTTATCGTTATGCCAGATGGTGATGACAGGCTTTATATGAATAGGACTGACGGCACCTATCCCTATGAAGATATGTTCATGAAAGAGCTACTGCCCTATATTGAAAACCAATACAGTGTTCGAAAGGGAAAAAGATATACGGCTATCAGCGGTCTTTCAATGGGAGGGGCAGGTGCCTTAAAGTTGGCCCTGAAATATGACGAAAATTTTGGTGCCTGTGCTGCATTTAGTTCCGCGGTGTTTACGGAGGAGTCGATCATAGCTTCGGATCAAAAATTCATGGATGGTTATATCTCAAAGGCCATGCCCGATATGGTCGGTACCAAAGGCAAGAGTAGGCTTGAAAAAAGCTACCAGGAGTATGACGTACTTCACCTAGCTAAGACCAAAGATCCAGAGCTATTAAAAACAGTAAAAATATATTTTGATTGTGGGGACGATGACTTTCTTTCCCTGGGGAATGCGCAATTACATAAGGAGCTTTTGGGGAGACAGATACCGCACGAATATAGGGTGCGTGATGGTGCCCATACATGGCCTTACTGGCGTGAGTCTATACCGATAGGATTAAAGTTTATAAGTGATTCATTTTGGAAATAAATACTTAAATTCTGGCATGTTTAGCTTAATTGTTAAGTTCGTCTATTACAGTTTGGTTTTAAGGGAGGCCTACATTTTTGAAGACTTATAAAATAAGTCGGTTTTATGAAGTACAATTGAAAAGATACTTTTATTAACCTCTATGCTAAAGAATCATCATTATAATTAGGCATCACGAAGTTTAAAATAGTATATGCTATTAATCCAAAAGCTCCTAAAAATGCAGTGACAAAGAATATTGTCCTTACATGAAAGGTTTTCCAACCAAGATATTCAGCAATTCCGGAACAAACTCCAGCTATCATTTTGTCATTAGATTTTCTAAGTTTTTTGTTATTCATATTCTTTATTTTATTCGGTTTTTAGTTACACACAACGTGATTGTGTATGATTAGTGGCGTGTTTAAGTACCTAATTTAATAAATAAAAACTGAATAGAAAATCCGCGAGGGTTTTCGTAAGTAGGCGATAACCAGCCATTAATTATACACGGTGTTCTACGCAGTTTTTATTCAGATTCTAATTCCGTTTCTTTTATTTCTTCATTTATTATTTCTTCGATTTCGACACCATAAATATTATCTATGTTTTCTGGATGTAAACTTTTCATAGTTTTAAAATAGTCAGCCATAAATCTGTTTAAATCAACTAAACCATTCGTAAAATACTGAACTTTAATTCCATTGTGCGAAACCTGTAGAGTTCCGTAATCTTTTTCTTCAGACTTTTGCTTCTCGACATTTCTTTTAAAGAATTCTTCGATTTTCCATAACGAATCGGCTTTTGATATTTTCTTTTCGTAAACCAATTTCCATTCGGGAATTTCGTTAAAAGTTTCTTCTTTAAATTCAGTTCGTATTTTAATTGAATCAGATTTTTTTGTTATTTCAATTCGCTCAACTCCTTGATAGGTGCAAACAGAATGGTCAAACCAAATTTTGATTGTATCTAATTCAGTCATTTTATTCTTAAAATCGGTTAATTCAGTTTTTATATTAAAATCAGATTTTGCAAATTCGGTTTTCTGTTCAATTTTGCAAGAAACTAATATTATACTCAGAAAGATGATAGTTATCCTACTTTTCATTTAGTTTGGTTTTAAAAATTCCGAAAACCCATTTTAGATTTACAAAAATCAAAATCAGTAAAATTATTCCGATAATTACAAATTCATTTGTCGGTAAGTTTTTAAAAGTCGGACGTTGTATTTTTTCGACTCATTCCAATTATTAATTTGAAGTGCAATTAAAATCCCAATAACCACAAGGATAATTTCTCCAATGGCATATTTTAGGTATTTACCTGTTTTGTTTTTTCCCATAAGGTCGTAGCGTATTTTGCGAAAGAATTTTATCATTGGTTAGTGGGTTGTCATAATGAAGTACAACGTCTCGTATATGAAACGTAGCGTGTAAATAGACGCTAACCTTTCCAATTATACACAAGCCGGATTTTTATGTTTTGTTTTTATTTTTTTATTTTAAAAGCCAAATTTAAAAATTTGGCGACGTGGCAAATAGACACTAACCTTTCAGAAAGCCTATATTAGCTATGTTTTATATACATTGTTGTGCATAGTTGTTTTTCAGGTGTCTAATGAAATATCTTCCCATTCAAACTCTTTATAACAAGTATACTCAAGTGCTTTTCTTCTCTCCATTATTATATCTAAATCTACTTTGTCCGATTGTTTTCCTGTTAAGTTGTTATTTTGAGCAAACCAATGAGCACGATAGAACTTGTCCAACATTTCAAAGATTTCTAATTGATTTCTCAATTTAAATTCTGAAATAAATTTTTCCGCTGGCTCATTTTTCGCAATGTTTGGAATTAACGTGGCAAGTGAATCTTCTACACCAGTATTCAAAGTCAGATTATTATGAAATCCACCAACCCAAGCAAAAGTCCAAATAGCTTCCACAAACCAATAAATATCCGTTTGAGTTTGTTCTGGCAATTCATAATATTCCGTTTCCAAATATTCTAATTCCTCAGCGTTGAGATTCGATAAAAGTCCGTTTTCTTTAAGCCATTTTTTTATTATTTTCCTTGGTGCTTGAAGGTGTAACTGAAATAATGCTGTCAGAACCATAGTTCTACGAGCAATTTCTTTTGGTTCTCTATATTCAGGATTGTCCAAATAGGGCAGGTGTTCAATTACTTCAATTCCAGAAGAACGCAATTGTTTTGTATTCCTATCTTTTATTTTTTCAGGTTTTATTTTCTTATGAAACCACATTTTTTTTCAATTATGCACAACGTTGCGGCTATGGCAAGTAGGGCGGTTAATAAGTGATTACCTTTCCGTTTAAGCCCTTAGCCAAAGCTTTTGTATTTTGTTTTTATCTTATTTATCTAAAAGCCAAATCAAAAGATTTGGCGGACTTCACAAATACGCCCAAGCCTTCAAAAATTAGCACTTTATGCTCTATTTGATATAGCCATTGTTACCCTTTGTTATTTTCCCGTAAGCTTATAATTATTGACCAAGACCGAAGCCGAAATCTGAAGTATTCGCTCTAGTTCCCTTATCATTTCGACGGTAAGTTTTTTCTTTCTATTCAGAATTTCCGATACACGACTTTTTCCGCCGATTATTCCGACCAAGTCTTTTTGGCGCATATTTAGTTCTTCCATTCGTATTTTTATCGCTTCGATTGGGTCAGGTGCTTCAATCGGATAATGTTCGTTTTCGTAGTTTTCAATTAACAGCGACAAGATTTCCGCTTCGTCGCCTTCTTTTGTGTTGATTAGTGCATCAAAAATCACTTCTAGGCGTTCAAGTCCTTTACGATAATCTTTTTCTGATTTAATAGGTTTTAATTCCATTATATTTTGTTTAAATCGTGTCTGCATCTATTTTGTCATATTCGGCGTGTGAACCGATAAAACGAATAAACGCCCATTGTTTTTCATAATTGAACTTTACGATTAATCGATAAGAATTTCCTTTGATATTGAAAACTACTCGACCATTTTTCAAAATACTTGCACTTATATAAGTTTGCTTAACATCATTTGGTGAGAGCCATTTTGAATTTTTTGCCGTATCATACCAAGTTTTTAGATACTGTTCGGAATCAGCGTGTTTTCCCCAATATTCTCTAAGTGTACTTTTTGCAATTATTCGTTTCATTCAATCAATTATAAAACAAATATACAAATAGTTCTCAAATATAGAACTATTTTCATGTTTTTTTTTAATAAAGGGTAACGTTTAGTATATGGCAAGTAGGGCAGTAGAAAGCGATGAACTTTCGGGTTTGCTCTGAGCCACATTTTTATATTTTGTTTTTAACTTATTCATTTTAAAAGCCAAATTAAAAATTTGGCGGTGTTTGTAAATAGCACTGAACTTTCGTAAACCACCGAAAGCCCTATTTGCTATATACAGTGTTAGCAGCTTTATTTTTTTGCTATTAATGTATCTGTTTTAGTGTAGTTTAAAGTATCAATTTTGAATGTATTACCCTCTAAGCTAATTTGCAATTCAGTGTACTCGTGTTCTCTTGTATAGCCTAAATCTTCTCCATTTTTAAATTGGTCTTCGTCATAATAAGAGTCATAATACAGTTTGAATTTTCCAAATTCAATTTTCTCACCCCAATCATTCTCAAACCATCCACCATCTCCGCCTGATAATCCAAGATGTCTAATTGTCAATAACTGGCCCGCTTTATCTGTGACACACAAATACATTGACAGGCAACATGATTCATCACTTTGAAGTAACGTAAATAGAAAATAATCCTGATTTTCTTCCCATTGATAACAGCTAAAACGTTCCCATTCATTCGCCTTTAAAAACCAATCCTTTTGTTCGTTTACAGAGGTTTTTCCTAAAATATTTTCAATTAATGAATTGTCAATATATTTTTCTGGATTAGAAATACTGTCCATATTAAATGAAGTGATTCCAAGTTTACCACAATCTTTAATGGATTGAATATCTATCTTTTTTATGGGTTCTTTTTTTGTTATTCTTTGGTTTGAGATATTTTCTATTGGGTGTTTTTTAACCTGTATTTCTTTTGGTGCTTTTGCATTAGTATCCTTTGGTGTTGAATTATTGCAACTCCAAAATATCAAAAGTGTCATGAAGATTATTAGGTATGTTTTCATTTCTTATCTATTGCTGCTAACTAGAATATATAGAACATATGTTCTATATACTGCTAATTTAAGCTATAAATAATATATGTTATATACATCTTTTATAGATTTTAGAAGTAATACTAAAAACTAAACCTAAATTATACGATGCGCTCCGCATACACCAGGTAATATCTTGGTGTAAATTTTCTAAGTAAAGGGCGAAATCCTATTTTGTTGACAGGGTTTGTGAATTTTGTACGGTCGATAATCTTCCAACCTGCTTTTTCTAAAAGCCAGTCGAATTGCCAATCTTCAAACTCGTGATAATGCCGATCCCAAGCATCAGTTTTACTTTGGTAGGCGGGTGAAAACCACAAGCGTAAGGGAATACTAGCGACTAATTTATCTGCTTTAATTTCGCGCAATACGTTAAGTGGTGCTAGTAAATGCTCAAAAATTTCGAAGGCCGTTACCACCTTGGCGTTTGATGTAGTAACACTTGAAAAATCAAGATCTAAATCTTCACCATGTGTGTTCGCTACTTCATAGTGATTGGCGACCATTATTTTTGTAAATGGATTTTCAACGCCTAAATCTAAAATAGACTCAGAAGTCGCTATATGCTTTTGAAGAAATGCTAGGGTATGCTTAAAACGCGTGTTCGGAAACGTATTTTCGTACATGTAAATAAAAAAATTAGTACCTGTAAATAATAGCGTTGATGTTCATTCCTGCACCAACACTTGCAAAGATAATAACATCTCCTTTAGTGACGCTATGTGGGGCTAATTTTCCGTTTTTAACCATATCAAAAAGGGTAGGGATGGTGGCTACGGAACTATTTCCGTTTTCTTTAATATTCATGGGCATAATACCTTCAGGCGTCGCCATGCCATAAGCTTTGTAAAATCGTTTTACGATGGCTTCATCCATTTTTTCGTTGGCTTGATGAATAAATATTTTTTTCACATCGGTAATAGCAAGTCCACTAGCATCCAAACATTCTTTCATCGCTTTAGGCACATTAATTACGGCAAATTCATAGATTTTACGACCGTGCATTTTTATGTACTTAGTATCGCTAGTATCCTTTTGAGCGTATGATTTTCCGAAGAATAGAAAATTAGCTTCTTCAAAGGCATAGGTGGCAGAAGCATGGGCTAAAATTTCACCATTGTCGTCTGAAGCTTCAATAATGGTAGCCCCAGCACCGTCAGAATAAATCATAGAGTCGCGATCGTATTGATCTACTACTCGAGAAAGCGTTTCAGCGCCAATTACTAAGCATTTCTTAGCAATACCACTTTTGATAAAGGCATAAGCCTGTATGACCCCTTCAATCCACCCTGGGCAGCCAAAAAGAATATCATAGGCGACGCATTTTGGATTTTTAATTTTTAAATGGTGTTTTACACGTGTCGCTAAACTAGGTAAGGTATCTCCTTGCGACTGGCCGTGATTAACATCGCCAAAATTATGAGCGAAAATAATATAATCTAAAGTTTCTTTATCGATACCGGCATCTGCAATCGCTTTTTCGGCCGCATAAAAAGCCATATCTGAAGTGTTTATGGTATCGGGAGCATACCTGCGCTCTTCGATACCTGTAATGGCCTTAAACTTTTCTATAATTACCTCGTTTTCATAGGCAAAGGGCGTGCCATCGTCATTTAAAAATTCGTGATGATTAAACGCTGAATTTTTAGTCAAAACAGCGGGTATATATGAGCCTGTTCCAGTAATTCCGATTTTCATTGCTTTGGTATTGGTATAACGAATGGCAAGATATTAAAAATTGAACCAATTATTATGCATGCATAGCAAATAACATGATGTTCAATGAACCTTTAAGATAAAATAAGGTCAAAAAAAAGCCCTTTCATGTTGGTGAAAGGGCTTGTATCTATTGATTTTATAAGGCTTCTTAAGCTTCCATATACGCTTCAATAGGCGCACAAGTACAGATTAAATTACGATCCCCATACGCATCATCAACACGACGAACCGATGGCCAAAATTTATTTTCAGAAACAAAGGTTAATGGAAAAGCAGCTTTTTCTCTAGTATATGGAAAATTCCAAGCATCATTGGTCACCATTTTCAGGGTGTGTGGTGCGTTTTTTAACACATTATCAGCATCACCTTCTGTAGCTTCATTAATTTCTTTACGAATACTAATCATAGCATCACAAAAACGATCTAATTCTGATAAACCTTCACTTTCTGTAGGCTCAATCATAACTGTTCCAGCCACAGGGAAAGATACTGTTGGTGCGTGAAAACCATAATCCATTAAGCGTTTTGCAATATCAGTAACTTCGATACCATTTTGTTTAAATGGTCGGCAATCGATAATCATTTCGTGTGCAGCTCTACCTTTTTCTCCGGTATATAAAACTTCAAAATTGCCGCTCAATCTGTGTTTGATATAATTGGCGTTTAAAATAGCAATTTCAGTGGAGTGTCTCAGTCCAAATTCACCTAACATTTTTATGTAAGCATAAGAAATCAAGCACACAAGAGAACTACCCCAAGGAGCAGCAGAAATAGACGTAATTGCTCGATCTCCACCCGTTTTTATAATCGGATTTCCAGGTAAAAATGGAACCAGTTGTTGTGCCACACAGATAGGACCAACACCTGGGCCACCACCACCATGTGGAATAGCAAAGGTTTTGTGTAAATTTAAGTGGCATACATCAGCCCCAATAGTTGCAGGATTTGTTAGGCCTACTTGGGCATTCATATTGGCACCATCCATATACACTTGTCCACCGTTATCGTGAATTAATTGTGTAATGTGTTTTATTGATGATTCAAAAACACCATGGGTAGACGGGTAGGTAACCATTAAAGCCGCTAAATTATCGGAGTGTTTTGCTACTTTTTCTTCTAAGTCTGCAACATCAATATTTCCTTTTTCATCTGTTTTTGTTACAACAACTTGCATTCCAGCCATAACAGCCGAAGCAGGATTGGTACCATGGGCAGAAGCAGGAATTAAACATATGTTCCTATGCGAGTCGTTTCTAGATTCATGGTAAGCTCTGATCACCATTAAACCGGCATATTCACCTTGAGCTCCAGAATTGGGTTGCAATGATGTTCCTGCAAAACCAGTAATTTCGTTTAAATCTTTCTCTAATTCAGCAAGCATAATTTGATACCCCTCGGCTTGCTCCACAGGAACAAATGGGTGAATGTTACTCCACTGCGCAGAACCTAATGGCAACATTTCTGTAGCTGCATTTAATTTCATGGTACAGGAACCTAGAGAAATCATCGAGTGGTTTAAAGCTAGATCTTTATTCTCTAACCTTTTGATATACCGCATCATTTGTGTTTCCGAATGATACGAGTTAAAAACTGCATTTTCTAAGAAAGGAGTAGTTCGCGCTAAATTCGAAGGAATTGCAGTGGTCGCTGTTAAGCTTTCTATTTGAATACTATCTTTTCCTAATGCTTTTGCAAAAACGCTGATAATATCCTGTAAATCTTTTAGCGATGTAGCTTCGTTCAGCGAAATAGAGATGCTATTATCCTCGCTGTATAAAAAGTTTATTTCGTGTTGCTCTGCAATTGGTTTTACCAAGCTAGCGTCTGCTTTTACCGTAATGGTATCAAAGTATGAAGTGTTTGCTTGGTATAACCCCAACTTTTCTAAAGCATCGGTAAGTGTTGTTGCTGAAGCATGCACTTTGTTGGCGATATATTTTAATCCTTTAGGTCCGTGGTATACGGCATACATACTCGCCATAACGGCTAATAAAACCTGAGCGGTGCAAATGTTTGATGTTGCTTTGTCACGTTTAATATGTTGTTCTCTAGTTTGCAAGGCCATACGTAAGGCAGGGTTGCCATCGGTATCAATAGTACGACCAATAATACGTCCAGGAATACTTCTTTTGTATTCTTCTTTTGTGGCAAAAAATGCCGCATGAGGGCCACCATAACCTAATGGAATTCCGAAACGTTGCGTTGTACCTACCACCACGTCAACCCCTAATTCTCCTGGCGCTTGTAAAAGCACCAAGCTTAAAATATCAGCAGCAACCGCTACTTTAATATCATTTTCTTTAGCTTTAGTCACAAAGCCTTGATAGTCGTGAATTTGACCGTGTTTTCCAGGATACTGCAAAATAGCACCGTAGTAATCATTACTAAAATCAAAGGTTTCGTGATTGCCAATGACCAATTCAATCTCTAAAGGAACGGCTCTTGTTTCTAAAAGCGATTTGGTTTGCGGTAATAACTCCTCAGAAACAAAGAACTTCTTTACGTTATTTTTCTTTTGATCCCTGCTTCTCACTTCAAAAAGCATCGTCATAGCTTCAGCAGCAGCTGTACTTTCATCTAAAAGTGATGCATTTGCCAACTCCATGCCTGTTAAGTCACAGATCATGGTTTGAAAATTCAACAAAGCTTCTAAACGACCTTGCGCAATTTCAGCTTGGTAGGGCGTGTATGCGGTATACCATCCCGGATTTTCAAAAATATTTCTCTTGATAACCGAAGGGGTAATACTTTCGTGATATCCTAAGCCTATGTAGGTAGAAAAAACTTTATTTTTTTCTGAAAGTTTTTGAATATGTTCTAAGAATTCGTTTTCGCTCATGGCTGCTTCTAGCTTCAGCGGATTCTTTAAACGAATATCGGTAGGAATGGTTTCGTAAATTAATTGTTCTAGATTTTCAACGCCCACTTTTTCTAACATGTGTTGAAGATCTTCTTCTCTGATGCCAATATGGCGTGATGCAAACACGTCTGTCCTCATGAAACAAATTTTTTTTTGGATGAATTTCAGGCTGCAAAAATAAGGAATTATTTACTCAAAAAACACCTTTTGTGAATTGTATAACTAAAGTTTTTAACCAAAAGCAGAGGTTATAAACAGTTTCGTTATTTTTGTTTAATGAAGCTTTTAAAACAGTTTTTCAATTTTTATATTGATGCTAGTATCCACGTAGCTTTAGCGGTAGTTTCATTGTTGTATGCTACCGATGTTTTGTTAAACATTTCGATAGATATACATTTAAATTTTTTTGTTTTTTTTGGCACGATCACAGCCTACAATTTTGTAAAATATGGGGTAGAGGCTAAAAAATATGTTTTAGTAGCTACACCCTACCATAAATATATTCAAATATTCAGTATTTTTTGTTCGCTAATTGCCATATATCACCTTAGTTTTTTAGATAAAAACAGTTGGTATTTTTTACTTGGAATACTTGTACTGACGGGGTTATATGCCATTCCCGTTCTTCCTCATGCTAAAAACCTTAGAAGCCTAGGAGGATTAAAAATTTTTATTGTAGCCTTAGTTTGGGCAGGAACCACGGTTATTTTTCCTGCTATAAAAGAGGGGATCGTTATTTCTTGGGATGTGATGATAGAAACGGTACAGCGTTTTCTGGTGGTGCTTATTTTATTAGTTCCTTTTGAAATTAGAGATTTAGCCTACGATGTGCCCGAATTAAAAACCTTGCCACAGCGTTTTGGAGTGACCAATACAAAAATTTATGCTTCGTTTGGAGTCCTTTTATTTTACGTCTTAACTTTTTTGAAAGACACTTTTTTGATGGTCGATGTAATCGGGAAAGGAATTCTTTTTTTAGTTTTGGGCTTCACTATTTTTAGTACCAAAAGAAAGCAATCGCGCTATTTCTCTTCTTTTTGGGTTGAGGCTATCCCTATTTTTTGGCTTGGGATGTTGTTATTGATGCAGTATTTTTTTTAATTCGTTTTTTCTAAGCTTTCTTTCATCCTCATTTTTTCAGCTTTTGATAAGGCTTGAAGGTTTGCTTTATCGCATAGGGTTGATAATTTGCTGTTCTTTTTAGTGTATTTAGAACATCTTTTACACATAAGTACATGAAACTTAAGCTGTAACTTTTCTAGTAAAGTAGCTTCGTGATACTGGGCTTTGTTGCATATGATAGCAACTTTTTCGCAAGAATTCATACGTTAAACCAATTTTTATTAAGGCATTCCATGAGTGCTGTTCTAGACCTATGGATCATCACCCAGAGATTAGACGGATTGATATTTAATTCATTACAAATGTCTTCGGTACTTATTCCTTGGATGGTTTTCATGGTAAAGACCAAAGCTTGTTTTTTAGGAAGTTTAGTAATACAATCTTGAATAGCGATGCCTAATTCCTCATTTTCAAGGGTGTCGTTTTCTAATAAACTATAGGGGTCCGCAACTTTTTCCTCTAACCAATCGCCTTCGGCATCGGTTTGACTGCTGTAGTTCATGCGTACTTCAGCTTTGCCTTTATTAGAATTTATTTTACGATAATGATCAATAACCTTGCGCTTTAAAATAGCGATAAGCCAAGTGCGTTCGGCAGCATCGCCCTTAAAATTTTTGGCAGACTTTAGCCCTGCAATAAAGGTGTCCTGTACCAAATCTTTAGCAATTTCAGCATCGCTTACGCGCGAAACAGCATAATTAAAAAGGTAATCGGCATATTGATCAACCCAAGTTTCAGGATGCAAAGTGTTCGTAACCATGTAGATTTTTAGTATCTTCAAAGGTATCTAATTTTTTTCTGATGAAATAGTATTAATTTTAGACTCTTTTTAATTTCAATTTAAGCTAGATATGAAATACGGCATAGTTTTCTGTTTTTTTCTTTTTATCAATTTTGGTTGCTCTCAAATACCAAGTAAGCCTATGGCTGAAATGACGGCAGAGGAATTAAGCAAAGTGGTTTTACTTGATGTACGAACTCCAGAAGAATTTAGTGAAGGTCATATCCCGAATGCGATAAACATCAATTGGTTTGATGAAGATTTTTTAGACCAAGCGGATAAAGCACTCCCGAAAGATCAAACTATTTATCTGTACTGCAGGTCCGGGAGGCGTAGTGGTTTGGCCGCTGAGAAATTAGTCGCTTTGGGGTATACTATACTGAATTTAGAAGGTGGTTATCAGGCGTATCAAAAAACCGAGGACTAATAATGAAGATAAAGTCTTCAGGTAATAGCAAACTAATAAAGGCTGTTCTGCTGGTGCCAATAACGTAGGTTAAAATGAAAATACCGTGGCTTTATAGGTGATGTTTTGCTGTAATGCACTTGTACGTTGCGTATTGTAATTGCTCACCTTTTGTGCCAAGTGTTATTTTAGTGTGTCTAAAATTTAAAGTCTTGATCTAAATAAAAAGTAAAACTTATAGGTGAGTTTGCTTTGAGGTGTTTTTTATAATGTGCTGATAAAATGGTCAGCCTCTACATTGTAGAGTAATGGCGCGAATACACAGCCTGTACTTATACTTTTATGAGTTTGGAAAGTTATTTTGGGGTATTATCCACATCCAACTAGTTTACAACACACAGGCCTTAAAAATAGCCGCTAATTCTTTTTCTGGATCTGTGCATAATCCAGTATGGGTCATGGAACTTTGTATGATGGTACTGCGAGAAGCCGTTAACCAACGAAAACGATCCACCTGATCTAATTTTCCTAAACTACCACCAGAATCTTCGCCTTTACACACAAGTTCCCAGCCTTTTAAATAGGCGTTGAGGTCTTTGTCATCTTTTTCACAACAAAAATTGCTTAACTTTTTAGGATCGATATGGTAGGTCATCCCTAAGAATTTTTTTGATTTGCAGAATAAAATTACCCCGACATTAAAAAATTCTTCGCGCTCAACCTTAGGCACAACGCGGATAATGGCATACTCGTATTTTACGCTATCTTGCATCTTCCGCTTCTTTTACCAGTACATCAATCATCGCAAGTTTTGCTTTTAAGTACTCCAAATACGCCTGCCTCATTTCACTGGGTGTCATCGTATCTGTTTCATTTTGCAACCATTCTTCAGGGATTAATGCGATAATCTCTTTTATTTTTTGATCTGTCAAGGCTTGTTGAATTTCAAGCGATGCTTTTGTTAATACTGTCGCAGGCTCTAGAAGTACATGATCTTTAATCATCGGGAAGCTTCGCGTTAAATGGTTTTTATACGTACTCCAATTGTGGTGAAAATAAAAACTAGCACCATTGTCTATTACCCATAATTCTCGGTTCCAATCGAGCAGGTTGGTATTTTTGGCCGTACGATCAATGTTGCTGATAAGGCTATCTAAAAGCAATACTTTTGATGCTGTTAAAGCATCTATTTTAGAGACCAAAGGGTCATAAGTAATGGCACTGGACAAAAAGTGTAAGCCCAGGTTAAGCCCAACGCTAAACTTTAATAAATCTTGAATTTCTTCATCCGGTTCGGTTTGGCTAAACGTATCTTCTAAATGCATAAACACCAATTCAGGTATTTTTAACCCGACGGCCCGAGCAAGTTCGCCACCCAAGAGTTCGGCAATCAAAGCTTTTTTACCTTGCCCCGCCCCTCGAAATTTTAGTACATACAGAAAGTCATCATCAGCCTTTACAATGGCAGGCATAGAGCCACCTTCGCGTAAAGGTTTTATGTATTGTACCACATTAACCGTCCTTATTTCAAGCTTATTCATGGTTACGAAGATAAAAAAAGTATGTGCAGGTTGTAGTGGTGTATTTTAATTAAGTGTAACTTTCTTAACACGGTAGCTTATAAATCGCATCATATCTCAATTAAAGCTCAAAGCCTATATAGCATGTTTGTACCTCCCTGCAAATTTCTTATTTTGTTTGGGCTTGGTTCACCAGATTCATGAACTCGCCCATGCTTCCGTTGTCCATCCATCGTGTCACGACCACCAGGTCATTTGCCTCATCAATAACAATAAAATTACCCCCAAAACCAGCGGCAAAGTATAGATCAGAAGAAACTTCTTTCCATTCTTTACCCGAATTACCCGCTCTATCGGTATTTAGCCACCACATGTACCCGTAATTGCTTTGAGCAGCTGATGGTTGATGTGCCATGTGTACCCATTTCTCTGATAGTAATTGTTGATTTTTCCATTTGCCTTTTCTTAAAAATAGTAGGCCAAACCTAGCTTGGTCTATGGCACTTATAAAGATGCCTCCGCCTGAGTGACCGCCACCACTGACCGACTGCATCATGATGCCATCCACATTGCTAAACGAATTTTCATACCCATACCAGCGCCATGTTGTAGATGCCCCAATAGGATCCATAATTTTTTCTTTAAGAAGGGCAGGTAATGGTTTTCTCCAAACCTGAAGTAAAGAATAAGCCAACAGGTTAACGCGCACATCATTGTATTCATACACAGTTCCCGGCTCGTTCAGTTTTCTGTTTTTCCAATCATCTATACTCCCTTCCCTAGGCGGACGGTCTGCCCAATCATGCAGTCCAAACAGCGTTCCGCTCCAATCAGAAGACTGGTTGAGTAAATGATCCCACGTAATTTTTTTATTATGGTTCCCTTCAAAAGTTCCATCCCAAACATAATTTTTTACACTGTCATTGACACTCCTTATAAGTTTTTCGTCTATGGCCAATCCTGCCATAGTAGAAAGAAAACTTTTTGTAACACTAAACGTCATGTCCACGCGATGAATATCTCCCCATTGGGCAACGATATAACCATTTTTTAGGATTAGACCTGCTGGACCACCGCGTTCTTTCATTGGTCCTAACATTTTATACTCGGGTTCTCTTGCATATGCTTTGAGATTGGCAATTCGCAAATCTCTCTCCATTTTGTTTTCATTAGTTAAAGCAAAAGTAACGGCGCTATCCAAAAAAGCCTTGTTCAACTTCATTTCAGCCGCTGATTTTACTTGCCAGTTTGCATCTGGATAATAATTGGTCTGTGCTTTTACCAAAGAAAAGCATACACTGAATAAAAGTAGTAGGATTATATTTTTCATAATTTTTAATAGGGTTAGAATTGGTTACTAATCATGATTTTATTTCTAAGTCAATTTGTCTTCCCTCTTCAAATGCTTTTTTGTCCATTTTGGTGCCTACCGCTATACCAATAGCCATTCCTATAGGTAGTCCAATGCCCATTAATCCCATATTTCCAAGAATTGCTCCAAAAATAACTCCAATAGGTATCCCAAACGTGGCCATGCCAAGAGCCAACCAAGTATTTCTATAGTGATTTTTTGTGACAAGTTTAAGCTCCTTCTCCAGCAACTGGAGAATACTTGCCTGACTTTTTCTGATTTGTTTTCCCCACTCTTTTTCTGAATCCGAAATAAAGTTAATTTGATCTATATTCGTGTTGATAGACATTATCAGTGGATCGGAAAGTTCTTTTGTTTTCAATTTCTTTAAAAGTTCGTTGAATTGCGTAAATACACTCATTAGCTTTTTATTTTCAGCGATACTTGATCTTTTCTTTAGTTCCTTGATTTCCATGGGTATACTTTTTAGGAAGCACAATTGCAGGCTTTCCCTTTTTAGGACAGCTCTAAATTCGACAAATAATTATTAGTAAGGCGAAATTTAAGAAAGAATTTAAATTTTTTAAGGACTCTTTTCTTGTAAGAAGGATGCCAAGACCTATGGTAGGCTGCTTCTTTAAAGCTATTCCTTAACTTTTGAAATTACATATCTTGAAAACCGAAGACCTTAATTATTGATGCTTTAAAAATCTAGTAACAATGCTCTTTTACTTTAGAACCTCGTGACCAAATTTAGGATATTAATAAGACTAAATCTGCTACCAATAGTATTTGAAGTATAAAAACTAGAGTACTTATTTTCTTGTGATACCAATAAGTCAAAAAAATTGAAATTATCGTTAGCAAAGGAAGAACGAGTCCAGACACAATTCTTAAAGAATAATAAAATTTATCAGAGTCAAGCAATCTATACCAGTTTACTTCTTTAAATATTGGAGAAACAGCGTATTCGATTTTTTTATTGTCCAGTTCTAATGCCGCAAACTCTTTTGTTACTAAAAATTTATGTTCACTTGTGATTACTTTATAAGAATAATGGTAGTTTCCGGCGGCATTGAAATATTGTTGTCGCACCTGTTGCACATCGATGATGTCATCATTTACAATTCTTCCTGGAGAAACAAAATCAACTAAGATGACTAGCGCCGCCAAAGTAAATGCAGCGTATAATGATTGCCGTAGTTTGTGTTGTTGTTTTTTCATCCTTAAATTTTAACCCTTATCACCCCAATTTTTTTAGCTTGTTCCCAATAGCCCTGTGTAGGCTTCATTGCGCTGAAAGCACGAAAGTTAACCAATAAAAACCAAATAGAGAATCCAAAATTCTTTAGCCTTAGGCGTTCGTGAAAAGGAGAGGAGTAGTCATTTTTTTTACGGAGTTGGCAAGCGGTATTTATTCCGTAGCCCTAATTTGACGGTTTTTATACAATTTTATGGCGTTAACATAATCTAAAGCACCTTTCATGCTTAAGTCATAAATAAAACCATCTAGTTCAGGGTGGTTTAGCTTCACCCAATGAACTAATGAGTCTACTTCTTTTTCCCAGAGTTCCCAATTGGCATCACTACAGGCTAAATTTTCAATTTTGGTGATTTTTCCTGCTTTAAAATGAAACTCATAGCGACAAGTCATAGGACTATTCTTCAAAAATTCAAGTTTTATAGAACTCAAAGAAACTGTAGCTATGGCTTGCTCCCCTTGATTTTCTATCTTAACCAATGTATACGTGGGTTTAAAGACAGAATCCCATTTAAATTTTTCATAGTAACTTTCTCTGGAAAAGGCCATGGTATAATCTCCCTCAATAGTAATGACACTATCTGCTATTGTTTTTTTTATTTGGCTATAGTCAGAATTTTTAAAGCCTTCGAAGTACTTCGTTATTTGCTCAGAAGGCGTACTGTTTTTTTCGGTGCAACTAGAAATTACTAGAACTAGTAAAATAAGTAAAATTCTCTTCATTCGTTCCAGTTTCTTTTGCTGCTTATGGCCAAAGTGATAGTGTATACTTAGTGCGGTCGTAAAGCGACTCCTATAACAAACCAGCACGTTCTAAAAGCGGTTCAATTTTAGGTTCAGCACCACGAAATTTTTTGTATAAGTCCATCGGGTTTTCCGTGCCCCCTTTTGATAAAATATGATCTTTAAATTTGGTAGCCACTTCTTTATTAAAAATTCCTTCTTCTTTAAAATAGGCGAAGGCATCAGCGTCTAAAACCTCTGCCCACTTGTAGCTGTAGTAGCCTGAAGAATAGCCCCCTTGAAAAATATGAGAGAAAGAGGTGCTCATACAGGTTTCGGGTGTAGCAGGGTATAAGTCAGTTCCTTTAAAAGCTTGGTCTTCATGCGCTTTTACATCGGTAATGGCCGTCGGGTCTGTGCCATGCCAAGCCATATCGAGCATTCCAAAGCTTAATTGGCGTAAGGTTTGCATGCCTTCTTGGAAGGTGGCAGAATCTTTTATTTTTTGCACTAATTGCATTGGAATTAGGGCTCCGGTTTCGTAATGGGTTGCAAACAGTGCTAAGGCTTCTTTCTCGTAACACCAGTTTTCTAAAATTTGACTTGGTAATTCCACAAAATCCCAGTATACCGATGTTCCCGATAGGCTAGGGTATACGGTATTGGCCAGCATGCCGTGCAATCCATGTCCAAATTCATGAAACAAGGTGGTTACCTCATTGAATGTTAGTAACGAAGGTTTACTTGCTGTGGGTTTCGTAAAATTGCAAACATTAGAAATATGTGGGCGTTCATTAAGGCCATTTTCTACGTATTGCGATTTAAATGAAGTCATCCAAGCGCCACCACGTTTTCCGGCTCTAGGGTGAAAATCAGCATAAAATAAGGAAACTAATTTTTTATTTTCATCATAAATGCGATATGTTTTTACCTCATTATGGTAGGTGTCGATATCAAAAACTTCTTCAAATTGTAAACCAAATAATTTCTCAGCAACTTTAAAAACACCAGCGATAACATTTTCTAATTTAAAATAAGGCTTTAGTTTTTCGTCATCTAAATCGAATAGTTTTTGCTTTAATTTTTCCGCATAGTACGATGCATCCCATTTTTGAAGTTGTTCAATTCCGTCTAATTCTTTGGCGAAATCCTGTAGCTGTTGAAACTCTTTTACGGCTGCGGGTTTTGCTTTGGCTAATAATTCGTTTAAAAACTCTTGTACCTTTTCAGGGGTTTCTGCCATGCGCTCTTCTAATACAAAATGCGCATGGGTTTTATACCCTAAAAGTTGTGCTCTTTCATGGCGTAAACGTGCAATTTTTAATGCGTTTTCTTGGTTGTCCAAAGCATCTTTATGAAAACCTTTACTTCCGAAGGCAATTGATAATTCTTTGCGTAATTTTCTATTGGTGGCATATTTCATAAACGGAATATAACTTGGATAATCCAGTGTTATGAGCCAGCCCTCTTTATCTTTTGATGTTGCCAATTGTGCTGCAGCTTCCTTTTCACCCTCTGGTAAACCGTCAAGATCGGCTTCATCTGTGAGGTGCATTTGATAGGTGTTGGTTTCTGCCAATACATTTTCACCAAAAGTGAGTTTTAGTTTAGCTGATGCTGCATCAATCTCCCGTAATCTTTTCTTTTTATCTTCCGGTAAATTAGCACCATTTCGGCTAAAACCTTTATATTTTTTATCCAATAGCGTTTGTTCTTCTACCGTTACATCTAAAGATTCTCTTTGATCGTAAACTGCTTTTACCCTTTTAAATAAATCAATATTTAAAGTGATGTCGTTTCCAAACGCTGATAAAAGTGGCGAAATCTCTTGCGCTATTTTCTGAATTTCATCATTAGTTTCTGCCGAATTAAGATTGAAAAATACACTAGAGACTCTATCTAGCTGTTTGCCAGAATAATCAAGTGCAGCAATAGTATTTTTAAAGGTAGGGGCTTCTTTATTCTCCGTAATCGCATCAATTTCAGCTCTGGCATCCGCAATGGCTTGCACAAAGGCAGGCATAAAATGTTCATTTTTTAATTGAGAAAATGGGGCTGTATCAAAAGGTGTTAAAAGTGGATTCATATTTTGTCTAATGTCTAATGTCTAATGTCTAATGTCTAATGTCTAATGTCTAATGTCTAATGTCTAATGTCTAATGTCTAATGTCTAATGTCGAAAAGTTTCAGGTTTCGAGTTTCAGGTTAAAATGAAGTTGATAGTTGTCATTAAAAATGTTTCAAGTTCAAGGTGTAAGGTTTTTTAAAAAGGCATCTAAAGTCTATGGTTGAAAAAGTCTTAGTAGCCGATAGCTTTCTTAATTTTTTTATAGGGATACCACGGTAATTATGCCATAGCTGAATTGCTCCATTAGTACCTTTAAAAACTAAGAAAAAAACCATCAACCATCAACCATCAACTACTTTTCATTAAGATTTTAAGTTCCCCCTTTGGGCGTTGCATTGAACGTAATTAAACTGAGTTAGGGGGCTTTTTGTATGGCCTTCGCTCCTTCAATGACCTTCTGTTTTAAGCCTTCTTTGTATAAAAGAATTTTATCCATAACGCATTTGTCAGAAGCTCCAATAATTTGAGCCGCTAAAATACCGGCATTTTTAGCGCCGTTAAGTGCAACAGTGGCTACAGGAACACCGCCTGGCATTTGTAGGATGGACAAAACCGAATCCCAACCATCGATAGAATTGCTACTTTTTACAGGAACACCAATTACAGGTAGGGGTGACATAGAGGCTACCATGCCAGGTAAATGTGCAGCACCACCAGCGCCAGCAATGATAACTTTATAGCCTTTTAAGTGGGCGTTTTTGCTAAAATCGTATAATTTTTCGGGCGTACGGTGTGCAGAAACAATATCTACATCAACCTCAATATCAAAACCTTTTAAAATATCAATGGCTTCTTGCATGACAGGAAGGTCACTTGTACTTCCCATCACTACGGCTACTTTACTCATAATTTTATTTTTCTAGTTACATCAAGAATTTTCTATGTTGGGGGTAGAATACAGGTAAATGAAAAATCTGCTTATTTTATATGGATAGCATAATTCATCACCCAAATTCAATTCTTGTATTTTTCGCAACAGTTGTTTTATTTACTTATCACTTTTATCGTTTCCTTTACTTTTTGAGCAATAACTCTTGCCAATCCAAGATTTTTATTAACGATGGTCACATGACCCATTTTACGAAACGGACGGGTTTGTTTTTTACCATAAATATGTGGGGTTACACCCTCGAGTTTTAGAATTTCTTCCATGTTTTCGTAAATAACATCACCGGTATAGCCTTCGGCGCCTACTAAATTCACCATAATCCCAGCCACCTTACTTTCTGTGCTTCCTAAAGGTAAATTTAAAATAGCTCTTATATGTTGTTCAAACTGATTGGTATAGCTGGCTTCGATACTGTAATGACCGCTATTGTGTGGCCTAGGTGCCACTTCGTTTACTAAAATTTGATCGTCTGTAGTTTGAAACATTTCTACAGCTAGAATACCAATATGCTTCATTTGTTCCGATACTTTTAAAGCGATCTCCGTGGCTTTTCTAGCCACGCTATCTTCAATTCGGGCAGGACAAATTACATATTCAACTTGGTTGGCTTCTGGGTGAAATTCCATTTCCACGACAGGATAGGTAACCACTTCACCTTTTAGATTACGAACTACAATGACAGCAAGTTCATTTTTAAACGGAATCATGGCCTCAGCAATACATTCGCCTTTGGGTAAGTTTTCTAAATCTTGAAAATTACGCACTATTTTAACGCCTTGACCGTCATACCCAAACTGGGTTGCTTTCCATACAAAGGGAAATTCAATACCACCATTGGTAATACTGTCCTTAATTTCACTTACATAGGCAAAACGTGAAAATTCGGCCGTAGGAATATCATGGTCTACATAAAATAACTTTTGTCTGGCTTTATTTTGTATTATTCTTAAGGTATCTACGGGGGGATATACTTTTAAACCTTCATCTTCTAGTTTTTCTAAGGCATCAAGGTTTACGTTTTCTATTTCAATCGTTAAAACATCTACTTTTTTACCGAATTGATACACATCATCAAAATTCATTAAATCACCAATAATGAACTCGTCACATGCAATGTTGCAGGGTGCATCTTTAGAGGACTCTAATACTTTGGTATGAATATCAAATTTTCTGGTCTCGTAGAGTAACATTTTTCCTAGTTGCCCACCTCCTAATATTCCGAGTTTAAAGTCCGACGAAAAATAGCTTGTTGAATTTTGATTTGGCATACGATGAAATGAATTCTATGTTCTTTACAAAAATACACCGATTTCTTAAAACGACCTTACTTAGCGCAAAAAAGAGAAATCAAAATACTATATTTGTCGTTCTTAAAAAAATAAAGGTGATACAACTGCACGACAAACATTTTAAACCATTTTTAAGTCAGGAACAAATTCAGGCTGCTGTTAAAAAAGTGGCATTGGCAGTTGCGGCCGATTATAAAGAGGAAACCCCTATTTTTGTTGGAGTATTGAATGGTTCTTTTATGTTCGTAGCTGATTTTTTAAAGGAATATCAGCATCCTTGTGAAGTTTCCTTTGTAAAATTAAGCTCATACAGTGGGTTGACCTCAACAGGTATTGTAGAGACACTGTTAGATGTTCCAGAAAATGTAAAAGGTAAAAGCGTTATTATTCTTGAAGATATTATAGATACCGGACGTACCTTAAAAGAGCTGGTACATTTATTTTCAAATTCAAATGTCCGTGAGTTTAAAATTGCCACCCTATTCCATAAGCCAACGGTATATAATGGAGAATACAATATAGATTATGTAGGAATGGAAATTCCTGACAAATTTATTGTGGGTTACGGCCTAGATTATAAGGAGCTAGGTAGAAATTTAAATGAAGTTTACCAACTAAACCAAAATACTATGATTAATCTTGTGCTATTCGGAAAACCAGGTGCTGGCAAGGGCACACAGGCAGAATTTTTAAAATCGGAATATAATTTAAAGCATATTTCTACCGGTGATGTTTTTCGATACAATATCAAAAACGATACAGAATTGGGTAAGTTGGCGAAATCATATATGGATAAAGGTGATTTGGTACCCGATGAAGTGACCATTAAAATGCTTGAAGATGAGGTAGATAAAAATGCCGATGCCAATGGTTTTATTTTTGATGGTTTCCCGAGAACTACAGCACAAGCTGAGGCACTAGATGCTTTTTTAGATTCAAAAGACATGAAAATAAATGCTACGATTGCGCTTGAGGCCAATGATGAGGTTTTAATTCAGCGTATTGTAGGCCGTGGAAAAGTAAGTGGTAGAGCAGATGATCAAGATGAAACGAAAATTCGAAATCGTTTTGAAGAATACAACGAAAAAACGGCACCATTAATAAGCTACTACCAAGGTAAAAACAAGTTTTATAGTGTTAACGGTATCGGTGACATAGCAGAGATTACGAAAAGAATTAAAACGGTTATTGATAAACTTTAAGCATTACAGGAATCAAGGACACACTTTGAGTAAAAATCTCGGAACAGTTTAAACCAAATTAAATTTAACAATCGACCCTGAATTCTCGGGGTAGAGAAAAGAAAAAGTCTAAGTTCTTGAATCTATTAGTGCAGCGGTCTTGTATCTGGCGCAAAATAGTTCAAGTATATATTTTAGGCTAATCATACAACACATTTAAAACACCATGACAGAAGGCAATTTTGTAGATTATGTAAAAGTTAATTTAACATCGGGAAACGGTGGTAAAGGCTCTGTTCATTTACATCGTGAAAAATTTATCACGAAAGGAGGTCCTGATGGTGGGGATGGCGGTCGCGGAGGTCATGTGATTATTCGTGGGAATAAAGATTTATGGACCCTGTTAAGCTTTAAATTTAGCCGAAGTTTTAGAGCTGGTCATGGAGAACATGGGGCGAAGAGCAGAAGTACAGGAGCCGACGGAGTAGACGTGTATTTAGACGTGCCACTTGGTACCGTAATTAAAGATGCCGAAACCGAGGAGGTGATCATGGAGATTACAGATGAAGGTGAAGAGAAAATAATTCTTCCTGGAGGCTTAGGTGGTCGCGGTAATTGGCATTTTAGAACCGCTACAAACCAGACGCCAAGATACGCTCAGCCCGGAATTCCAGGGCAGGAGCTAGCCATCATTATGGAATTAAAACTTTTAGCTGATGTAGGTTTAGTAGGTTTTCCAAACGCAGGAAAGTCGACCTTACTTTCTGTTTTAACAACTGCAAAACCTAAGATTGCAGATTATGAATTTACGACGCTAAAGCCAAATTTGGGGATTGTAAAATACCGTGAATTTCAGAGTTTCGTGATGGCAGATATTCCAGGAATTATTGAAGGTGCTGCCGAAGGTAAAGGCTTAGGATATTACTTTTTAAGACATATTGAGCGTAACTCTACACTATTATTTTTAATTCCAGCAGATAGTAAAGACATTAAAAAAGAGTATGAAATTCTTTTGGATGAATTACGTAGGTATAATCCAGAAATGCTAGATAAAGAACGTTTAGTGGTCATTTCCAAGAGCGATATGCTCGATGAAGAGTTGAAAGCTGAAATGAAAACAGAATTAGAGGCTCAACTTACTGACGTATCCTTTATGTTTATTTCCTCTGTAGCACAAATGGGCTTAACGGAACTTAAAGATATGCTTTGGAAAATGTTAAACGATTAAAGCTCGTTTATTACTTTTTTGAATCGTGAGAAAGGCGCACTTAAAACTAGTAATTTTACGAATCACACATATCGGCCAACTGTTTTTCAGGCTATTATTGTATTTGAAATCCGTTTGACTTATCTTTAATCATCTTACTACTTAATAATTCTTTCTCCATGAAACATCTCGTTTATTTTTTAATGGTTTTAGCTTTCATATCATGTACAACTGTTCGTGTGAACTATGATTATGATAAAAAGGCAGACTTTTCAACCTATACAACCTACAGCTATTTGCCAGAGATGCAAACAGGTTTAAGTGATTTAGATACACAACGACTATTGGTGTTGGTAGATTCTACAATGCTGGCCAAAGGAATTTTATATTCAGAAGAACCTGATTTTTACATCAACATTCAAAGTGCTTCCTATAGCGCCTCACGGAATAATAATGTAGGTGTTGGCCTTGGTGGTGGTGGTCGAAATGTGGGCGGTGGTATTTCTATCGGAATTCCTGTTGGACAACCAAAACTAGAGCGTGAAATAAAGTTCGATTTTGTGGACAGCCAAAAAGATGTGCTGTTTTGGCAGGCAGTTAGTGCAAGTCCTTTTAAAGAGAACGTATCTCCCCAACTGCGTGAAGAAAATTTAAGAGCTATTTCGAATAAAGTATTTGCAAAGTATCCTCCAGAAATTAAATAATCATAACATTTTAGCACAGGAACTACTGTTCTTAATTGCTATTATTCTTCAAGAGTATTTCCTGTTTTGTTATCCTTATTTTTGACTACATCTAGTGAAAAACAATACTAAGAGGTGCGCAAAGTACAAATAAGGCCTTGTAGGTCTTTCTTTTTTCTTTTACCTTCCTTTCTTCCCGTTCAGTTATTAAATTTTACCGTTGGTCATATACTAGTTTTAAAAGCTTCACTTTCCCTGTAGTTTTACACCAGAAATAAAAAACAAACAGTAATCTTTTAAAATTAACAATATGAAAAATTCAGTAATTACCTTAGGAATCGTTTTAAGTATAGCCTTCTCTAACATGACCAATGCGAATGTAAATCCAACGACAAAAAATGTCAAAATTACTACAACAACAATTAAAGATGTGGCTCCGCTAAGCATTGCCGTAGCAAAGAGTGATATAGAAACAGTGAAAAAGTTTTTAGAGTTTGGATCTGACATCGAAATTAAAACAGAAGTAAACGGTATGACGCCTTTAATGTATGCGGCACGTTATAATAATGTAGAAATGGTAAACTTATTAGTACTAAATGGCGCGGATATAAACGCTACATCAAAATTAGGCTATACCGCTTTACACTATGCCGAATTATCTGGAGCCACTGATGTAGCTTCTCTGTTAAAATAACCAACATCAATTACTATTTAATTAAGAAACAGGCCGTCTCAACCATTGAGATGGCTTTTTTTTGTAAGGACGTCTACGTTTTATGATGGTATTTTCTGAAGGGAGCGCTGCTTGTTATCGTAGGTTTTAGTTCTGTGCGTTACGACTACTAAAAGCAGGTTAGCCCCTTATACTTTAGCGCTTCTAAAGAGCCTTAAAAATCGATTTTCCGTTCTAGCATCAAATTTTACCGTTCATCATAATTGGATTTCAACGTAGTGATAATCAACCTAAATTTATAGTATCTAAAAAAATAACCTAAAAATCAACAAGATGAAAGCAACGACAAACAGTAGCAGTATTAAACAAAAGGAAATGATTAAAGCCATTGTATTTAGTGTTTTAATTGCGGGATATGTAGTCTATAATCTAGGACATGCAGTAGGTAAATATATCGCTCAAATAGGATTTTAATTAAAAGTTGTTCCAAATTAAAAAAATACCCATGAAAAATTCCTTTACACTTTTTACCACTTTAGTCAGCACATTACTCGTGTTTGGTTGTTCTGGTGGTACGGATTCTAATGATAAGATTGCTGAACTGATAAAAAATAATTGTGACTGTGAAACGGTTGAACCCATTATAGCCACCTACGGAATTACCTTTTCAAAAGAAGATACCTCGAGCCTCGGCCAGCGCTATGAATTTCAAATAACAAATTGTAATACAGTAAATTTTGAGGCTCAAACCGATAACATTATAAAAGCGTTAAAAGACTCAGAACTATGTGAAGATGCCCTTATTATTTTAGAATTCGAGGACTCCCAAAATGTTACGAAAGCGAGTATTGAAGATTGCTCAAGATTAAAATAGGATTAAAAGCATCTTTATACTACCGTTCACTAGGTCGTATTTACCGTTCGCCATAATTGTCACCAAACTGAACCAAATACCTAGTAGTTTTAAGGGCTGGTAAAATATTAACTTTAAAATTTAAAACCATGATTACTTTAGCTAAAATTATATTAGAACTTATTTTAAGTCTTATCTTGCTTTAAAAGACAGTAAACCAACAATACGCGCTAGGTCCTCAGTAATTAAACACCATTAATGCAACGATTTTTTTCTAAAAATTTATTTTGGATTCTTCAGTTTTTGGGTTGGGGAGCATTTTCTTTGTTTTTGGCTTTCGTAGCTAATTTAAGCGAAAATTGGAAAGGCATTTTGGTGATTACCATAGGGAATATGGTCGTATTTATTGCAATGTCTTCGTTATTGCGGTGGATTTTAAATAAAGTTGCACCGCTAGAAAATTTTAAACCAATAATGTTGGTTAAGATAGTTGTTGCAGTCTTTATAGCAGCTATGTTAATGCCCACGGTCACTTATTATGTGGGTTATGGTGTTGGAAAATTTGCTAAACTTGTTTTTGTAGATAGTAAAGAAATTTTCAATAAGCCACCTACCGAACCAAATGCCTATGGTAAGTATATTATTTACTCGATTATTTTGGGTGGTTGGACAATTTTCTTTTACATCATTAAACTCATTCGAAATTCTAACGACGAAAGAATACGACGTTTACGTTTAAAAGATCAGGTAAAACAAGCGCAACTCAATACCCTAAAAGGCCATATTAATCCACAATTTATTTTTACGGCATTAACGAATATAAAGAGCTTAATGTTAGAAGACGTAAAGCAAGCGCGAGCCATGCTGACTACCCTATCTGAATTGCTTCGGTACTCATTAACTAAAACCGATATTAATACCGTTATTTTAGACGAAGAGGTAGTCATTAGTAAAAACTATATGGACTTATTAATGATTGATAATAAGAAAGTATTGCACACGAATTACGATTTAGCTCCCGAGACACTATCCATACAAGTACCTCCTTTACTATTGCCAAATTTGATTGAATTGGCCACAAGATATGGTGTGCTTGCTACTAAAAATGAGGATACGATTAGCTTGAAAAGTGAACTAAAAAACCAGAGGCTAAAAATAAGTGTTTTACATACAGGTACTATGACATTGAGTAAGCCTCGTCAAGTATTAGAAAACACACTAAAACAGCGGCTAAAATTATTGTACGGTAATGAAGCTAGTTTTATGTCGAATCATGAAATAGACACCCATACCTTATGGGTGGTTTTGCCTGTAAAGGCTATCACAAAACCTCAAGCTTAGATGGACTTAAAAAATAAGTATTCTGAATTACTTTTTTGGGTGCTTCAACTCGTGGGTTGGAGTATGTTGAGTTCTGTGATGTTCATTATTCCTGAACTTTCAAATACCTATAAGATCTACTCTTTTTTTACCGGAACTGCGGTAGCTATTCTTGCTACAAGTGGGTACCGTTATTACTTGAAACAGCATATAGATTTTACTAGTTTCAAGGAAAAAAATCTAATTAGGATATTTTTTAGTTTTATAGCATGTGTAGCAACATATTATTTCCTATTTATTTTCACCGATTATTTTTATGAACTAATTTGGCAAAAAACCCCTTTAGAAATACAATGGTTTGAGGAAAATTCGTCTTTCTTATATAGCATTATCAGTACCTCCGTGACCATCCTGATATGGACTATTATTTATTTGGGTATCAAATTCATCATAAGTATAAATAAAAATAGGTTAGAGAATTTAGAACTGCAATCGACGCTGAAAGAAGCACAGTTAAATACCTTGAAAGGGCAGGTGAATCCCCATTTTATGTTTAATAGCCTTAATAATATTAGAGGTTTAATGCTAGAAGATGTAGAAAAATCGCGAGAGATGATCACCAAACTTTCTGAGATGTTACAGTATGCCTTATCAAAAAATACGGTTAATGCCATAGCGCTTAGTGAAGAGTTAGAAATGGTCGATAATTATATTGCCCTGGCTAAAATTCAGATGGAAGATCGTTTAGAATATCAGAAACATATAGACGAAAACAGCATGCCTGTTTTAATTCCGCCTATGATTATTCAGTTATTAGTGGAGAATGCTGCAAAACATGGTATTGCTAATTTAAAAAATGGAGGTACCATTAGCTTAACCACTCGTGTTACCAACCAACAGTTGCATATCGAAGTCCGCAACACAGGTAACTTGACTATTAGTGAAAATTCAACTAAATTGGGTTTAAAGAACATACAACAACGATTGCGATTGCTTTACGGCGTAAAAGCTGAGTTTACTTTAGATGAAATTGAAGGTCATGTGCTTGCCATTATTAAAATACCTACCCTATGAAAACTATAAAAACAGTTATTGTTGAAGATTCTCGTTTAGCACGAAACGAAATTAAAGAGTTATTAAAACAATATCCCGAATTAACCTTGGTGGGTGAGGCTGAAAATGTGGATGAAGGTTTTGAATTGATAACGACTACAAAACCAGACTTACTGTTATTAGATATAAATATGCCCGAGAAAGATGGCTTCGAGCTTTTAGAAATGCTAGATGAAGTACCCATCACTGTTTTTACCACAGCATTTGATGAATACGCGATTAAATCTTTTGAATATAATGCGCTCGATTACTTATTAAAACCTATAAATGATAAACGTTTTGGCCAGGCTATTGAAAAGGTTAAAATTAAATTAGAAGGTACTACAGAATCAAACACGACATCAACCATCGAAAAATTAACAAATACGAGTCAGATTTTTATAAAGGACGGCGAAAAGTGTTGGTTGGTAAAAATTGGGGATATTTTACTCATTGAGATTGTTGGAAATTATTCGAGAGTCTATTTTCAAGATCAAAAACCTATGTTGTATAAGTCCTTAAATCAAGTTGAGGAAAAGCTACCTGAGGAAAACTTTTTTAGGGTGAACAGGCAGCAAATCATCAACATGAATCATATTAAAAATGTAGTTCCTTGGTTCAATGGAAAATTAAAATTAGTAATGAATAATAACGAAGAAGTAGAGGTATCTCGCCGACAATCGTATATTTTTAAAGATAAAATGAGTTTATAAGCTACTTAAATAGTTATAAAAACCGACTACTGTTTTGCTGCATTTTGCCTAATGACCAAGTACCATTATCATGATCTAAATAAACGCAACTAAGCTTTCACTAATTTTGTAATATTGATAAGACCTAGAAAGTTGTTGCAAATGGGTGTATTTCTACACCCTAAAAAATAAAACTGACAATCAGGTATTACTACTAAAAATAATCGGAGCTAATGTTCACCCGAATCCCTTCACTATGACTGCTAAACTCAGGAGCATACATGCTCTGAATGGTGGTAATTCCGTTACTAAAATCTCCTGCGTTATTTACCCGTACATCGTATTCAAAAACATAAACGCCTTTAGGTACATAATCAAAAAAGAAGTTGGTGCTGGCATCTTTTGTGCTTTCATAGTAGCCTAAACCATCTTGCCATTTGTAGCGAGACATTACATTGATGGGCTCAAAACCAGCAGCACGCATATCTTTCATATGAATAAATTCCATATCACGATCAGCCCGCAACTCAATCCGAACCCGAACTAAATCGCCAAGCTTTAGTTTTGTTTGCGATGTTATTTCGCTTATCTGTTCTCCTGTGGCTGTATTTTTTTTAAGGAATAATTTCTTCTTTAATTTTAAGGGTGTTTCGGCTGAGGTGATTTTATCTAAGTCCTCAAAATATTGCCAGTACAAAGCGCCCCAAGCAATGCCATTTCCTTTTTTGCTCATTTGAATTTCGCCCATTTTAGGCTTTATTTCATCTTTATTCCAAGAGGTTTTGTAATAGCCAGTACCCGCTTCTACCTTTACATTTTCTAGTTTCGTGGGGTTTATTTTTTCTCCACCCACTAAAACTTCAACGGCGTCAGTAACCGACAACCAATCGTTGCCTTGTAATAAAAGTGCATAAACAGCTTCGGTAGTAGCTTTGGTTGTTTTCCATTGGTTAGTTTGCTTATTTTTTAATAACCATATTTTTAAATTGTCAATAGTAGCAAGGTCATTTTGAATTTCAGAAAAGGCTTCAATCAATAAACTTTGAGTTTCTATCGGTGCTTGATACCAATACCAAGAGCTGGTGTTTTCTTTCCAATACATCCCTAACGCATCACTAGTAATACTATTTTCATCCAAAGATTTAATAATAGCATTGGCAGTTTTGATATCATCCATGCGATGCAATACTAAGGAAAGCATCCCTTGGGTATATAAATCTCTGTTTTTCCAGTATTTCTGTGCCTGTCCTTGATAATAAGCGGTAATTTCAGCTACTTTTTTAGACGGTTTAAGGTCTTTGAAAAAGCTTCGCATATATAAGTAATGAACTTGCATAGTACTCAAATGATCATTATTTATGTTGGTCGTACGCTTTTTCATATACTCGTATTCAGCAATAAATTCAGTGTCTAAATATGAAATTGCGTTTTCAATCATTTGGCTTCGAGCTTTTTCGGTCAGCGAGCTTTGATTGAGCTGAGTAGAAGTCAATTTATCTAAATGCCCTAAACCAGTTACAATGTGTTGTGTGATATACCGATTTTCTTTACCGCCGGCAAACCAAGCCCAAGCCCCTGAGGAAAGCTGATTTTGCTCTAATTTCTTTATAGCTGTTGCTTGTTCTGCTTTCATTTTATTCATATTAAAAAGCAGTGCTATACGTTTTTTCTGTTCCGTCTCTGATTGTGCATCACGCAACCAAGGTGTTTCTTGAATTAAAAGCAATTTTAATTCTTCGTTCTTTTCAAGATTGCTGAGCATGGCATCTGAAGTAGCCCATTGGTTAAAGACTTCTTGAATTCTAGGATTGCTATTCGCAACATAACTAGCCAAACTATTGGCATAATACCGCGCAAAGGTTTGCTCATTGCACTCGTACGGGTATTCCATTAAATAGGGTAGTGCCTGTACCGCATACCATGCCGGATTAGAGGTTACTTCTAAGGTCAACTTATGGTGGCTGAGCGAAGTCGAAGTCGTTTTTTGCAACTTATCTAGGCTAAAGGTTTTGGTTTGGTTGCTACGCACCCACATAGGTAAAGACTCCGTCACCAACATTCTGTTGGTTAAAACAGGCAATACATTTTGTTCGCCATCACTAAAATCGCCTGCGCTAGCTACTATTTTATACTGTAACGCTTGCAGGCCTTTCGGAATAGTAAGTGTCCAGGAAACTTGCGTATTACCGGTAGCACCAACCGTAAATTCTTTTTGCGCACTGCCCGAAATTAAGCTGTTGATTTCTTTATTAGTAAGGGCATCTGTTAGTATTAATTTGGCAGCTCCATTTAAAATTTTGTCTGTGAGGTTAGCAATTTTTGAACTAATGACGATGTTGTCACCTTCTCTTAAAAAACGAGGTGCATTAGGCGTTACCATCAACTCTTTCTGGGTCACCGTTTGTAGCGTTCGGGTAGCACTTTCCAGGTCTTTGGTATGTGCCACTAACTGCAACTTCCATTTAGTTAAGGCTTCTGGCGTGGTAAAATTAAATGATACATTCCCTGCTGCATCCGTTTGTAGTTGCGGAAAGAAAAAAGCGGTTTCTTGCAGGTTTTTTCGAATTTGTATGTCGCCAAAGTCGGTTTCAGTTGGTTTTTCAGTTGTATCTGTTCCAGTGTAACCAACGACAACGGTTTCATCCAAAGCCGATGAATCATTTTCCATATCCATTACTGATGAAGCCAGTTCCATTTCAATAGGTGCGCCAGAATTACTTTTTGCCACACTTCGTGTGCGGCCAAAGGCATAGTAAGAATTCCCAAACTGCAAGCCAAACCAATCAAGAGCATCATAATATTGTGGTTTGTAATAATAGCCATTGCCGAAATTCCAATATGTATTAAAGGTATCAATACCGTAACTGTGGTTCGCATTACTGCGTCGGTTTGAATAATAATAGGGTTGGTATAAGGGATTAAAACTATAATTATGGGGTTTAAAAGCGTCTAAAGAAGCGTCATACATACTTGCTAAAAGTTCCGCAGCTACTTTATCACCTTTTGCGCCTTTTATTTTAAACGACCAAGTTTCATTGGTACCTGGTTGTAATTTATCACGAAAAGTAAGGGTTTCAATTTCTAGGGCTGTCGGGGCATAGGGTACTGAAACCACTAATGAATTAGCTTGAAAATAATTAAAAGCCGAGAAGCTATAGTTCACCGCAAACCCGCCTAAATCGTCCTTATCTACAGGTAGCGTCAGTGTTTCAGAATTACGGGATAGTTTCACAATTTTAGTCTCGATGATTTCCCTATCTTTTTCAATAGAAACGGTTACCAAAAGGTCTTTCGCAGCAGTGCTTAATTTTAATTTCACTTTATCACCAATGGCATAACTAGTTTTATCGGTGCTTATGGTAAATAATTCATTATCCGCAGGAAATTCATCGGTGTCACTAAACAAATTGGTTTGTGCCTTTTCTTCGACTATTTGATCAAATTTATCTTTCGTTTCTAGTTCGATAACATATTTACCAGACCTCCATTTTTTAAGATTGGGCAAGTTCACTTCTTGGGACTTTTCGGTATCAAAAGTTGTTTCCCAGACTAATTTTTCCTTTTCCCATTGATTACTGTCTTGTTCATTTTTAAAAGCATCATGTGGGAATAAGATCTTAAACTTTTCTTCGCCAAAATTGTCATAATCGGGCGCAGCCCAAACTCTGGGTCTTAGAACATCATCTGGAGCTTTTAATTTATAGACTTTAAGCGTGCCTTTGGCACCCACAAATTGTCCGTTTAAGTTATAGGTACCAAGATGCAGCTTTTGTTGCTCAGGATTATTTTTATCCACGCTGTTTGCCACTTGAATGCTGGCAGTTAAGGCATGATACCCTACATTTACTCGGGTAGAAGCACTGTGGGTTTCTCCATTCAGATCGGTGATATCGGCTGTAACATCATAGCTAAACGTAGGTAAATTACTCGCTGAGGTGCTGGTGTCAGGTAGCGCTTTAAAATCTATTTTAAATGCACCAGAACCATCTGTTGTTGTTTCTCCAAAAGTAATTTCTTGTGGCACGGAATTAAAATAAGGGCGATACCAATAATACCACCTAGGAAAATTCACTACGCGTTTTACGCGATAGCTTACTTTAGCATCACTAATAGTACTTCCGGCGTAGGCCAGCGCTTTACCATTTACAGTGATCACATCATTTACCTTATAGGTTTCCGTTACTGGTAGCAAGGTAGCCTCGAATTTTGGCCTTTTATATTCTTCTACCGAAAAACTACTGTATCCGCTCATGTTTACTTGCGTTGAGTTTACGCGTAAGCTATAATTACCAGTAAGGCCGGTATTTGGAAGCATAAATTCACTAGCAAAAGAACCATAGGCGTTGGTTTTTAAAGTTTGCTGTGCCACTTCTTGACTATTTGTATCATAGAGTGATACTATAACGGTTGTATTTGGTGAAATAGTTTGGGTGTCCGCAGTTCTAGATACTGCAATGCCCTTAAAATAAAGCGCTTGACCAGGCCTGTAGATACTGCGATCAGTAAATATAAAACAAGAATAGGTGATCTCTTCTGAGGGATTAGCAGAATAGTCTCTATTAATATAATAAGTACCGAAAAAAGCAGTTTCTTTTGCGTAGCTAATTTTCGCTTTAATCTCGGTCCAATTTTCTAATGATTTTGAGATGTGTATTTGACCCTTAGCATCAGCAGTGAAGGTTTTAGATAAGAATTTTTTATCGTAATTAATCCTGTAGTTTAATTGTAACGATGCGCCAGCTATAGGTTTTCCATTAGTTCTGTCAATAATTTGAAAGGTGTGAACACTATCGTTTTGTGATTCTACAAGCGCCATATTTGTGACTTGTAAACCGCTATAGGCAAAAGAATCTATGGCATCAGTATTGGTGGTCGCGACCAAAATATAATAGCCGTTTTCTAATTCAGGGATTATAACTTCGCTACTGTGGTTTTGGTAATCCCCCTCATTTTTTAAAGTGGAACGCCAATTTTTAAAGGTTTTTAGTGATTTTATAAATGCTTTTTTTTCATCCTTATCATAAAGGTCATTTAATTTTTCAAGTTGTTCAGGACTACTCTTGTACGCCGTAATGATTACAAGGTTTAGGTTTTTATGTTGCACGAGCAGCTTTGAAACTTTTTGGACAGGAATATGGGTTTCATTTGTTATTCTTAGCTCTTTACTTAAAATAGAGGCTTTTAGGCTTTTGCTTTTTTCTGCACCCAGGCTTTCAGGGTATTTTGAAATAATAGTTTCAGATAATTCCAATGCTTCCTTAAGTTTCCAGCGGTGTTCTTCGGTATGCTTTGGCTGAAATTGCATGCCCCATTGTTGGTATTGTGACGCAATTTCATGTTGGTAAAGTCCCCAATTGGCATTTGTTTTAACTTGCTCAGCCGAATTTTTTAAAATAGATACATACTGTAGTTCTTTGTCAGCAAAAGTGGCATTTTCTTTAATAAATTGTAAACGTTCAATATCTACAGTTGTGTAGGCATCTAAAGAAGGTTCATTGGTATGAAATTTTAATAAGTCTTGATAAATCAATAAAGCTTTCGCCTGTAAGGAAGTTTTGTCCGTAGTTTTAATTTCATTTTGGATAAATTGATACCCTTCACATAATATATCAATGCTATCTATTTCAAATTTAGCTGCCGGTCTTGTGATGTTATTTTCACTTGTTTTATAAAAACTCAAAGCGGTGTGGGCCAATACATCATACAGGCTAGGGCGAAAGATTTCAGACCCTTTTTGTTGATGCAATATCACATCAAAATCAGATACTTTTATTTTTTGTAAGGCAGCGCTATTTTGCAGAGAAGCATCAAAATGTATCGTTATTTCATTGAAAAGTGTGGTTAAATCCCAAGTTCTAAAGTCAGTAGCATCTACTTTCTCAGCCGTTTCTGTACGATTATAAAATTGATATCTATTTTGTTGAAAGTACTGCCAATATAAATTGGCTAAATAACTTTCTAAAATATTTTTTGTGGGTAATTCGGCTTTCTCAATTTCTGATTTAAAATCGTGAATGATGGCTAGTTGCCCTTCCTCCTCAAGTGTTAAGGCATATTTTGATGAATAGATAAGTGATTTTACGAGCTGAGGTGTATTTTTTTCTTTTCTAGCCTTTTCTGAAATCACACCAACTACTTTTAGTGCTGATTTCGGCAGATTTTCAGTATCAAATTGTGCCACTTTTTTCCATAGGGCATCGTATGAATCTGAATTTTCTTGACCAGTCACCAGCTGAGAACATATAAGTATGGCAATAAGAAGCGATGCTTTTTTCATAAAGAATTCATTTAAATTTTAAAGCAAATATGAAGGATAACAAATGTACCTACAAGTTAAAATGCGTAAAACCCTGCTTTCGGTGAGGGAAGGTATTTTAGATTATTAAAAAGTAAGCAGTATTCGGTAACAGTTTACAGTAGTTTTTTTACTTTATTGAACATTGAACATTGAACATTGAACATTGAACATTGAACACTATTTTTTATAGAGTTTTTAAAAGTCCACCATCAATCGGAATAGACGTTCCTGTAATATAAGCGGCATTATCCGAAGCTAAAAAAGCCACTAAATACCCATACTCTTCTGGTTTTCCGATACGTTTTAATGCTACCTTTTCTTCCATTTCATGCCTTACTTGTGCTTCTGGCACCTGTAGTTGCTTTGCTTTGCTTGCATTTAATTGTGCAATTCTGTTGGTGTCAAAAAAGCCCGTTAAAACACTATTTACGGTAATCTGATAGGGGCCAACATCACCAGCCAACGATTTTCCCCAAGTAACCACAGCGGCTCTTATGGTATTGGATAGCGCCAGATAGGACAAAGGTTCTTTTACAGAAACAGAGGCCACATTAATGATACGTCCCCACTTTTTTTTGATCATAGTTTCAAGGGCCAATTCAGTGGTAAAAACTGTGTTTTTAAACAATAAATCGAATGCCGCTTGATAATCCTCAGTATTTTTCTCTAAAGTATTCCCTGCGGCAGGTCCCTGGGTATTATTCACTAAAATATCAATAGAATTCGTCTTAAAAAAACTAGAAATTTTAGTTTTATAATCGTCAAAATTAGTGTAATCCACAAGGATGTATTGGTGCTTTTGTCCGTTAGTGTTAGCAAGTTCTTCCAATAGCTTTTTCAATTTATCTTCAGACCTAGACACCAAAGTTACACTAGCGCCACATTCGGCAAGTTGAATAGCAATGGCTTTTCCGATACCATCGCTACTTCCACCGACTAAGGCTTTTTTACCTTTTAAAGAAATGTTCATTTTTTAAAAATTATTTATATTTTTTTAAACTCCCGTCTCCCTTCGGAGAGGGGAGTTTTTAATTTCCCCTTTGGGGCTAGGAGGCTTTTATTTATATTCCTCCCTAGTAGGGCTAAATACATCCATTAGCTTACAAGCAGTGAGTGCCTTTCCACTATGGGGAATATAAGAACCAATAACTACTAAATCACCAGGTTCATAAATTTTAGTGACTCCGTTTAAAGTAAACTCGAACTTCCCTTCTAAAACCTGCATCACCTGCTCATTAACATGTGAATGTTCCGGTACTACGGCATCTTTTTCTACCTCCCAAAAAGCTAGGCTCATGTTTTTCGTGTGAACGAGTTTGCCGTGGTAACCAGGCATAATTTCTTGGGCAACTATTTCAGATAACTTTAAATTCATTTTGTAAATTTTCACCTAAGGTAAAAATAAAGAATGAAATAGTTTTCAATTTGAATACGACTTTTCTATTCTTATCTTTGCCGTATAATTTACGTTACATGAACATACATTTTATTGCCATTGGTGGAAGTGCTATGCACAATCTTGCCTTAGCATTAAACCATAAAGGGGATACCATCACAGGAAGCGATGATGTTATTTTTGAGCCTTCCAAAACTCGTTTAGCAGAAAAAAACTTATTGCCGGAGGTATTCGGGTGGTTTCCTGAAAAAATTACCAATGCTATAGACGTTGTTATTTTAGGAATGCACGCTAAAGCAGATAATCCAGAATTACTAAAAGCGCAAGAATTAGGATTGCCAATCTATTCCTATCCAGAATTTCTATACGAGCAATCGAAAAATAAAACAAGGGTAGTGATTGGCGGGAGCCACGGGAAAACTACAATTACCTCCATGATTTTACATGTTTTGAAATATCATGGTCGTGAGGTAGACTATATGGTTGGGGCACAATTAGATGGCTTTGAGCGTATGGTACATTTAACAGAAGAGAACGATTTTATAGTCCTAGAAGGGGATGAATATTTGTCTTCTCCTATAGATAGAAGACCAAAATTTCACCTTTACAAACCTAATATTGCCTTAATAAGTGGCATTGCTTGGGATCATATCAACGTATTTCCGACCTTTGAAAATTACGTTGAACAGTTTCAAATTTTTGTGGATAGTATTGTAAAAGGTGGCAGCATTACCTATAACCAAGACGATGAAAATGTATGTAAGGTGGTACAGGCTTCAGAAAATGCCATTAGAAAATTAGCCTATACAGTTCCTGAGTACAGCGTTGAAAACGGAGAAACCTTATTAGAAACTCCAGAAGGCTCAATGCCTATTGAAGTTTTTGGAGCACATAATTTAAGTAATCTTTCCGGTGCAAAATGGATTTGCCAAAACATGGGGATTGACGAGGATGATTTTTATGAAGCGATCGCCACCTTTAAAGGAGCGTCAAAACGCTTAGAGAAAATTGCCGAAAACGCAACTTGTGTAGTCTTTAAAGATTTTGCACACTCGCCTAGTAAAGTGGCGGCTACCACAAAAGCAGTAAAAGAACAATATCCGGACCGTAAACTAATTGCCTTATTAGAATTACATACCTACAGCAGCTTTAACCCTGAATTTATAAAACTATATAACGGTGCTTTAAATGCTGCCGACATGCCCATTGTTTTCTATTTGCCCGAATCTGTCGCCATAAAAAAATTAGCACCCGTTTCAGAGGCACAAATTAGAACAGCTTTTCAGCGTGAAGATTTGAATATTTTTACGACTTCAGACGAATTGCAAAAGTTTGTAAACAGCCAAAACTTAGACCATACCGTACTTTTGTTAATGAGTTCTGGCACCTATGGAGGTTTAGACTTAAAGGCATTAAAAGAGCGAATTGAGGGCAGCTGATCATTTCCTAATAAATGATTCTGATAAAAAAATTGTTTTCTATCTTTAACCAATGCAAGAAAACCAAAATTCGTTTTCCATTAAAAATTGGTCAGACGATGATAAACCGAGAGAAAAGCTAATGCTCAAAGGTAGATCAGTGTTGTCTGATGCAGAGTTAATTGCCATTTTAATTGGGTCAGGTAACAAAAATGAAAGTGCTGTGGAACTATCCAAAAGAATTTTGGCTTCTGTTGATCATAACATCAACAAACTAGGTACTTTATCGGTCCAAAAATTAATGCAGTTTAAGGGTATTGGAGAAGCAAAAGCAGTGTCTATCGCCGCAGCTTTAGAAATTGGTAGGCGACGCAGAGGAGAAAATGTCAAAAAAATTACAAAAATCACGAGTAGCAAAAGTGTTTTTGAACTTTTACATCCTTTTTTGGGTGATTTACCGCATGAAGAGTTTTGGATTGTTTATTTGAATAATTCTAATAAAGTATTACAAAGCATTCAGCAAAGTAAAGGTTCTATCACAGGAACCTTGGTAGATGTAAGGTTAATTATGAAAGAAGCTTTAGAACTAGGTGCTGTTGCGATGATTTTGGCACATAATCATCCTTCAGGAACACTGAAGCCAAGTGAAGCAGACAAGCAGATTACAGAAAAAATTAAAAATGCCGCTACTGGATTAGATATTAAAGTTTTAGACCACCTAATTATTACACAAACTGAATATTTTAGTTTTGCAGATGACAATATACTTTAGGCAACCTAACTTTGCCGTGTTCAACTTAGAATTTTAAACATATGCTTTTAATTTATACGCATAAAATAACGCCTAGATTTAGTTTCGTAATGAAACAAATATTTCAGCGTATTTTGGGCATTGAAATTTTATTTACAGCAAAAGTAGAAGATTTTATAAAGCATTCTGGTGCTAAAATCACTTACACGAAGCTTCCGCTACAAAACGAATTTTTTATCAGAAGTAATGATTTATTGTTTGAACAAGGGATCAATGATTTGCAGATTAAAGTAGGAGATTGGGAAGGAGTTCCTTGTTTTTTTAATGCGGGAGAACGCAGTAGTATTCCTTTTGATATTTTTTCGGCAAGTTTTTATTTGTTAAGTAGGTATGAAGAATATTTACCGCATGTAAAAGATAGTCATGGCAGGTTTCCACCTACCGAAAGCATAGCCTATAAAAATCAATTTTTAGAATTGCCTGTTGTTGATATTTGGGCTTTAAAAGTGCTTAAAAAATTAAAAGAGCGTTTTCCTGATCTACAGTCCAATCAAAAGAAGTACACCTACACTTCTGTTTTAGATGTAACCGCTTCGCATTGTTATGCTCATAGAGGTTTAGCGCGTAGTTTTGCGGGTTTATTTTTAGATATCACTGGTTTGAGATTTAAACGAGTTGCAGAAAGAATAAATGTTTGGTTTTACCCGAAAAAAGATCCTTATAACAATTATGATTGGTTTATTGCTTCTCATAAAAAATACGATATCACCTGCTTGTACTTTTTTCAATTTGCTGCCTATTCAACCTTTGACAAAAACGTATCTACACATAACCATAAATTTATATATCTTATCAAATCTATTTCTGACTACAGCAAAGTGTCATTAAGCGCTTCGTACAGTTCATTTGGGAATGTAAGCTTACTAAAAAAAGAAAAAAAAGCACTTTCTAATGTTATCAATAGGCCGGTGAACTCATCTCGCTTGAGATACAATAGAGTTGACATCCCCTTAACCTACAGAGATTTGGTAGATGCAGAATTTACAGATGACTATACCATGGGTTATACGCACGAATTAGGGTTTCGAGCCAGTACAGCACATCCTTTTTATTTTTATGACATTAATTTAGAAGTGCAACAGCCTATTAAAATCCATCCTTTTGCGGCTCATGATTATTCATTTTTAAAAATGAAGGATAGTGAGGAAATAAAAGCGAAACTTGCATCACTTTACGAGCAAGTGCACCAAGTTAATGGTAATTTTACCACTGTTTTTTCGAACGAATTGTTTGGAGAAGCAAACACCGTTTCATGGAAAAAAATATACGAACATATTTTAAAAAATTACAATGTTTAATACTAAAGTAACTGATGTTTTTTTTGATTTAGATCATACCCTGTGGGATTTTGAAAAAAATTCAGCCTTGACCTTTGAAAAAATTTTAGTAGCCAATGAGGTGAAGGTTGAGTTGTCAGATTTCCTGAAAGTTTATGTACCTAATAATTTAATTTTTTGGAAACTGTTTAGAGATGAAAAAATCAGTAAATCAGATTTGCGCTACCAACGCTTAAAATTAACTTTTGATACCTTAAAAATGAATGTGTCTGATGCTATCATCAATCGTTTGGCAGAAGAGTACATTGAAAATTTAGCGAATTACAACCATCTTTTTCCGAATACCATTGAGGTTTTAAATTATCTAAAACCCAAGTACAAGTTGCACATTATCACCAATGGGTTTCAAGAGATTCAAGATAAAAAAATGATAAATGCAGGGATCTTCGATTATTTTAGCGTTATCATGAATGCGGAAATGGCAGGTGTTAAAAAGCCAAATCCTATTATTTTTGAATTGGCACTTGAAAAAGCAAAAGTACTGCCTGAAAAAGCCATGATGATAGGGGATAGTTTAGAAGCAGATATTTTAGGGGCGCAGGCAATAGGTATTCATACGCTACATTTTAATGCGCATCAGGAAGAAAAACACGATTTATCTATCATGATTACTGACTTAAATGAAATAAAATCGTACTTATAGAGTTATCCTATGAGAACACTGTAACTTATGGCGAACCTTAATTTTCGCTTTAATGATTTCAAATGAAAAAGATAAGCCTTCTTATATTTTCTTATAGTCTCTGTTTTCTTTTTTTATTTTCTTGTTCTGAACCACAAGATTTTAACCAAGCGAAAGACTTAGAAGTTATTCCAGATTTGTCGGGTTCCATAGTCTATGTAGAGACTACAGAGGCCATTATTAATAGTACTTCACCAGTTTCTATTACTCAAAATATTAATTTCGATGCTTTTACCTCCAGTATATTTTCAGATAAAGTAATTTCAGGATCTGTCAAATTTCAATTAGAAAATACGACAAGTAAAAATATGCAGGTGCAAATTGATTTTCTTGATGCTTCGGACGTTCCTTTAGATTCTTTTCTAGTAACGGCTTTAGCAGCACCGCCAGAAACCACAAGTGAGTTAGAAGTCGCTTACGGACCACCTTCCGGCCGAAACATAGCGATTATAAGAAATACGTCGAGCATACAATTAACCTTTGTGAACAATAGCGACAATACCAGTGTTTCATCACTCTCAAACCCTAAATTAATTTTTAAGTCAAGCGCAAGCTTTAAGTTAAGATTATTAGAATGAGGCAAATACTGATGCTTACCATCCTCTTTGTTCTATTCAGTGTAACTTGTGCAGGGCAAAACAAGCAATTACTTTATGATTTTAATGAGGTACCACAATCCTTGATGTTGAATCCTGGTATGGCTACTTCTTTTAAATGGTATTCAGGTATTCCTTTAATTTCGGGTATTAGTTTTCAAGCAGGAAGTAGTGGAATCACTTCAAATGACTTGTTTGCTGTTGATGGTGTAGATTTTAATACCAAATTTAGAGAAAAGGTTATTAATGGTATGAGTTTTAAGGATGAGCTTAGTGGTACCTATCAAATAGAACTTATCAATATAGGCTTTAGAAGTCGAAAAAATAACAACGTATTCTATTCTTTCGGGGCCTACAATGAAGGAGATGCTATTGGCTATTATTTTGAGGATTATGCACAGTTGGCCTATGAAGGAAATACAAATAATTTAAATAAAAAATTTGATTTAAGTCATTTGAAAACCAGAGGAGAAATCTTGAATGTCTATCATTTTGGTATCAACAAAAGAGTATCAAATCAGTTATCAGTTGGTATTCGGGCTAAACTATATGCTAGTTTTTTAAATTTTTCTTCAACAAAAAACAAAGGATATTTTTTAACAACAGAAGGTCAGAACAATGTATTCAGAACCACTTTAGACGCGGATATAGAAATTAAAACATCAGGTATTTTTGAACTGAAAAATGTTTTAGATGACGATGCAGTAGCCAATGGTTCGGGAATTTCAAGTATTTTAACCAAAAGAGCCTTGTTAGGGGGTAATTTGGGACTAGGTTTTGATGCCGGTTTTACCTATAACTTAGACCAACGAACAACTGTTACTGCAAGTTTATTAGATGTAGGTTTTATCTATCACACCAAAGATACACGTACGTATTCCTTAAAAGGTACAGCAAGTACAGAAGGTATAGCTTTTTTTATTCCAGCAGATATAAATAACCCTGAAGATCAATGGCGAAATTTGGTGGATGAATTAGAAGCTTTGGTGCCATACACGGAGTCCAGTGAAAATTACCTTACGTTTAGGCCAACAAAGCTAAATGCTTCTATACGTCGTGACTTCGGTAAGCAAATTGAATCTAAAGAAAATTGTTATTGTACCTCTTCAGTGGGGGGGAATAATCGAGGGCAGGTGTATAAAAACAGTTTTGGAGCTCACCTCTATGCCATCAACAGACCGCGAGGTCCTCAAGCAGCCTTGACTGCTTTTTATCAATACAGGTTTGGAACTATAATGTCCTTAAAAAGCACGTATACCGTCGATAAATTTTCTACTACAAATATTGGATTAGGGGGAAGTATGCAGATTGGTGCTGTAAACATGTATCTTATGGCTGATAATCTTTTGAGCTACAGGAATATTGCAGATTCTAACTATGCATCAATTCAATTTGGTTTTAATATTATATCTTGGGGCAAGAAATAATACCTTAATTTCAAATGAAAAAATATAGCATCTTATTACTGCTAATCGCTACAGCGACATCCTTTGCTCAAGAACAATTGAACAACTATAAATACCTTATTGTCCCTAAGCAGTTCGATACTTTTAAGGAAGAAAACCAATACCAAACTAGTACTTTGGTAAAATACGTTTTGGAGAATCAAGGCTTCAATGTCTTCTATGATGACGATTTACCTAGTGATTTAAACGCGAATAGATGCTTAGGTCTTTTGGTGGTTTTAGTCAATAATTCGAACATGTTTACGACCAAAACAGCCATTGCTTTTAAAGATTGTACTACTAAAATAGTATATACGACCATAGAGGGCACAAGTAAAATTAAGGAATATAAAGGTTCCTATAATGAGGCTATTAAAGATGCCCTAAGCTCATTAAATACTATGAATTACCAGTATACAGAACCGGCATCGGAACCAATAGTCGTTTCTTTTAAAAACGATGTAAAAAATGTAGCTTCCAAAGTTCAGGATGCTGGCTCAGAAGAAAAGTCGTCTATGGAAGCGCTAAACAATCAGGATGCTGAACATAGTGCAAGTATTGCTGAACAAATAGTAAATGTAGTGCCCCTTGAAAATATACGTATTTCAGAAGTGGACTACTATGCGCAACCTATTGAAAATGGCTATCAACTAGTAGATAGTTCTCCAAAAATAGTAATGAAAATGTTGGCCACATCAAAAACAAATATTTTCATGGCCCAAGAAATCAATGGCTATTCAGGTATTATGTATGCGGGTGAAAATGGGGAATGGTTTTTTGAGTATTATGAAGATACGACACTCGTGGTGAAATCTTTAAGAATCAAATTTTAAAGATCGTACTTAGCCTTCCATCTATTTTTTAAGAATTCTTTAATAGCGTCTTCTCTTGGGTTTTTATTGGGAACATAAAACGATGTGCCTGAAATTTCCTCAGGTAAAAATTCGGCTTCCACAAAATTATTTTGATAGTTGTGTGCATATTTATAGTCTGCACCATACCCGATGTCTTTCATTAATTTAGTCGGTGCATTTCTCAAGGCCAAAGGCACTGATAAATCGCCGGTTTGTTTTACGGTGTTTAACGCGTTATTGATCGCCATGTAGCTTCCATTACTTTTTGGGGAAGTAGCCAAATAAATAGCACATTGACTCAAAATAATACGGGCCTCAGGGTATCCAATCGTAGTAACGGCTTGGAAGGTTGTATTGGCCATAACTAAAGCCGTAGGGTTCGCTAGGCCAATATCTTCAGAAGCAGCAATCAGCATTCTACGTGCAATAAATTTTACATCCTCACCACCTTCAATCATCCTTGCTAGCCAATAGACGGCACCGTTCGGGTCACTACCGCGAATAGATTTTATAAAAGCTGAGATAATATCATAGTGTTGCTCCCCAGTTTTATCATAGCGTACTGTATTTTTTTGAATTTTTTGCATCACCAATTCATCCGTGATCACAATCGTATCCGAATTTTCGGAATGAATAACGAGTTCAAAAATATTTAATAATTTTCTTCCATCACCACCAGACAAACGCAGTAAAGCCTCTGTTTCTTTTAGCGTTATATTTTTTGATTTTAGAATACCGTCTTCTTTTAAAGCTCTATGGAGCAGTGCTTCTAAATCTTCTCTCCCAAATTCATTCAATATATATACTTGGCATCTAGAAAGTAGTGCAGGAATAACTTCAAAACTTGGGTTTTCTGTAGTCGCACCAACGAGTGTAACCCAACCTTTTTCAACAGCCGCCAAAAGCGAATCTTGCTGCGATTTACTGAATCTATGAATTTCATCAATAAATAAAATTGGATTTTTAGAGGTAAATAAGCCGCCACTTTGTTTGGCTTTATCGATGACCTCCCGAATATCTTTAACACCACTATTGATAGCGCTTAAAGCATAAAAAGGTCTTCCGCTTTCTTTAGCAATAATATTGGCTAAGGTTGTTTTACCTGTTCCTGGAGGTCCCCAAAGAATTAACGAAGGAATAATTCCTTTCTTAATTTGATGTGTTAACGAGCCATTTTCGCCTACCAAATGACTTTGACTAATGTAGTCTTCTAGGGTTTTTGGGCGTACTCGTTCTGCAAGTGGTTCATTCATGCCACAAAAATACAAATTATGGGTATGACAATTTAACAGGTTTCTATTTTATGGTGACGTTTTTGAGACCCATGGTAAAAAGATGCCGTTAAAAGGAACTAAAATCAATTAATTCTCACGATTTTTTTTAATCGATAAGGAATAAACTTTTTTTAGGCTAATTTGCGTTATAGGATATATCATGTCAGAGATCACACATTTTAAGTTCTCAAATAGGGTAATTCTAGTGCCATTGGTGCTTGTGCTCTCTATTTGGATTGTTTTTTTAATTGAAGTGCGTTTAGGGATGAACTTCAATACCTACGGGGTGTTGCCTAGAAAGCTCTCAGGATTAAAGGGAATTTTATTTAGCCCTTTTATTCATGGTTCTATAGAGCATTTGTATAATAATACCATACCCTTAGTGCTCTTGTCGAGTTCGGTTCTATATTTTTATAGAAAAGCAGCATTTAAGATTCTTTTTTATGGGGTTTTACTTTCGGGAATTATGACTTGGTGTATAGGCAGAGAATCGTATCATATAGGGGCTAGTGGCTTGATTTATGTTTTGGCTAGTTTTATATTTTTCAAGGGAGTTTTTACTAAATATTACCGATTAGTGGCTCTTTCATTAATCATTGTTTTCATCTATGGCAGTATGTTGTGGTTTATTTTTCCTATCGATACTACCATTTCATGGGAAGGGCATTTGGGAGGTTTTCTGGCAGGTCTACTATTTGCTGTATTCATCAAGGTACCTATTCCAGACCTTAAAAAATACGATTGGGAAAAAGATGATTTTAATGAAGAAGAGGATGAGTTTTTACAACACTTCGACGAACATGGTAATTTTATAGAAAAAAAGTCAGAAGAAACTATTGAGGAACAAAGCATTACAATTACGTATCACTATAAAGAAGGGCCAAAATAAATAATTAATTTGACTTAAAAGCCTACTATCTTTTGTAGTAACTTTCGCCATTAGACTTTCGCCATTCTAACTTACTGCCTTTGCCTCACAACTTCATATAAAAATACGCCACAGGCTACAGAAACGTTAAGAGATCCTATTTCGCCTAGTAAGGGAAGTTTAGCTTTATCATCTACGATTTTTAAAATGGAAGGAGAAATCCCCAGATCTTCAGATCCCATGATGATAGCACATGATTCTTTAAAATTTACATCATAAAGACTAGTTTCCGTTTTTTCGGTGGCAGCGATAACTTTTATATCCGAAGCTTGCAAATAAAAAACAGCATCTTTTATATGATCTACTTTGGCAATAGGAATTTTAAATGCAGCTCCTGCTGAGGTTTTTATTGTATCCGCGGTAACAGGTGCAGCACCTTTTTTCTGAATGATGATTCCGTCTACACCTGTGCATTCTGCGGTTCGGATAATAGCACCAAAATTACGAACGTCAGAAAGCTGATCTAACAATAAAAATAGGGGAGCTTCTTTGGTCGCTTTAACTTTTTCGACTAGATTTTCTAGTTCATAAAACGTGATGGGTGATATATTGGCTACTGCACCTTGATGATTGCCTTTGGTAAGTCGGTTTAACTTTTCAATAGGCACGTACGAGGAATTAATTCCGTTTTTACGGATAGAAGTTTCGAGCTCTTTAAATAAATCGCCTTTTAACCCTTTTTGAATAAATACCTTGTCAATGGGCTTATCTGCTTTTATAGCTTCTAAAATAGCCCTTATGCCGTAAATTTGAGTGTTGCTTTCCATCGCTGCAAATATATGTTAAATCAAAATTTTTAATAGGTTTCAAATTATTTTTCTAAACAAAATTCAAAAAATAACAAAAAACGAGCAATTATTTTTCTTGAAAATTTGACTTAGATAGATTTGCGCTTGTTTTTACCGCTGATGGCGAATTGTGATTTTGGTAAGGCAAAAAAGCTCATTTTTTGGAAATAAGAACTTAAAAATTATTTCTTGTAAATTCATTATCAAAAAAATAATTCAAAATAAATTACTCTAAGTTTGAATTATCACGAAATATTACTACATTTGCCGACCCTTAAAAAAGGGTAAATTATATATAGATACAATTATAGTATGCCAACAATTTCACAATTAGTACGAAAAGGAAGGGCCACGATTACTAAGAAGAGTAAATCGGCTGCTTTAGATTCGTGTCCTCAAAGAAGAGGGGTTTGTACTCGTGTTTACACAACTACACCAAAGAAACCAAATTCTGCAATGCGTAAAGTTGCAAGGGTTAGGTTAACAAATGGTAAGGAAGTAAACGCATACATCCCAGGTGAGGGTCACAATTTACAAGAGCACTCGATAGTATTAGTAAGGGGCGGAAGAGTTAAGGATTTACCAGGTGTTAGGTATCATATCGTTAGAGGTGCTTTAGATACAGCAGGTGTTGCTGGAAGGACCCAACGTAGATCTAAGTATGGTGCTAAAAGACCTAAAAAGTAATCAAACTTTAAACAGAAGCAATGAGAAAAAAACAGGCTAAAAAGAGACCTCTTTTGCCAGATCCAAGATTTAACGACCAGTTAGTAACTCGTTTCGTTAATATGATGATGTGGGACGGTAAAAAGTCAATAGCGTACAAAGTGTTTTATGATGCGATTGATATCGTAGCAGAAAAGAAAACAGACGAAGAAAAAACGGCTTTAGAAATATGGAAAGATGCTCTTTCTAATGTTATGCCACATGTAGAGGTTAGAAGTAGAAGAGTTGGTGGGGCTACCTTTCAAATTCCGATGCAGATTAGACCAGATAGAAAAATTTCAACAGCAATGAAGTGGTTAATTAGTTACTCTCGTAAAAGAAACGAGAAGGCTATGTCGCAAAAGTTAGCTGGGGAGATATTAGCGGCAGCCAAAGAAGAAGGTGCTGCAGTTAAGAAAAGAACAGATACTCACAAAATGGCAGAAGCTAATAAGGCTTTCTCTCACTTTAGATTTTAATTATCAGACATGTCAAGAGATTTAAAATTTACTAGAAATATAGGTATTGCTGCTCATATTGATGCCGGAAAAACGACGACTACCGAACGTATTTTATTTTACACAGGTGTAAGTCATAAAATCGGAGAAGTTCATGATGGAGCTGCAACTATGGACTGGATGGAGCAGGAGCAAGAGCGTGGTATCACGATTACTTCGGCGGCAACGACATGTACTTGGGTTTTTCCTAAGGAAAATGCAGAGCCAACCCCAGAAGCAAAAGACTATCATTTTAATATTATTGATACTCCGGGCCACGTTGATTTTACGGTTGAAGTAAACCGCTCGCTTCGTATCTTGGATGGTTTAGTGTTTTTGTTTAGTGCAGTGGATGGTGTTGAGCCGCAATCTGAAACTAACTGGAGACTTGCTGATAACTATAAGGTTCCAAGATTGGGCTTTGTAAACAAGATGGATAGACAAGGGTCTAACTTTCTTGAGGTTTGTAAGCAGATCAGAGAGATGTTAAAGTCGAACGCAGTTCCAATTGTATTGCCAATAGGTGATGAAGCTGATTTCAGAGGAATTGTTGATTTGGTTAAAAACAGAGCTATAGTTTGGCATGAAGATAACTTCGGGGCAACTTTTGATGTTGTTGCTATTCCTGAAGAAATGAAGGATGAAGTTAAAGAATACAGAGCTAACCTTATTGAGGCAGTTGCCGAGTATGATGAAACCTTAATGGAGAAATTCTTTGAGGATGAAAATTCTATTACAGAGGAAGAAGTTCATGCAGCTTTAAGAGCGGCAGTTATGGATATGAGTATCATACCTATGATTTGTGGTTCTTCATTTAAAAATAAGGGAGTTCAGTTTTTATTGGATGCAGTTTGTCGCTATTTGCCTTCTCCATTAGATAGAGAGAGTGTTATAGGGGTTAACCCAGATACTGATAAGGAAGAACGTCGTAAGCCAGATGTAAAGGAGCCGTTTGCGGCTTTGGCTTTCAAAATTGCTACAGATCCTTTTGTAGGTCGCTTGGCATTTTTTAGAGCTTATTCTGGACGTTTAGACGCAGGTTCTTATGTGTTAAATAATCGCTCTGGTAACAAAGAACGAATTTCAAGAATTTATCAAATGCATGCGAATAAGCAAAATGCAATTGATTTTATTGAAGCAGGAGATATTGGTGCCGCTGTTGGTTTTAAAGATATTAAAACAGGCGATACCTTATCTGCAGAAAAGCATCCTATTGTATTGGAAAGTATGAATTTTCCTGATCCAGTAATTGGTATCGCAGTAGAGCCAAAAACAAAAGCTGATGTGGATAAGTTAGGTATGGCTTTGTCTAAATTAGCAGAAGAAGATCCAACATTTACAGCGAGAACTGATGAAGCCTCTGGGCAGACCATTATTTCTGGAATGGGTGAGCTTCACTTAGATATTATTGTGGATCGTTTAAGACGTGAATTTAAAGTTGAAGTAAACCAAGGGCAACCTCAGGTTGAATACAAAGAAGCTTTAACTAAAAATGCTGGTCATAGAGAAACTTATAAAAAGCAATCTGGTGGTCGTGGTAAGTTTGGTGACATCGTATTTGAGATGGGACCTGCTGATGATGATTTCGTTGGAGAAGGTTTACAATTTGTGGATCAAATAAAAGGGGGTCGTATTCCAAAAGAATTCATTCCATCGGTACAGAAAGGTTTTGCGGCAGCAATGAAGGCTGGTCCTTTAGCTGGTTATGAAATGGATACCATGAAGGTAGTTTTAACAGATGGTTCATTCCACCCTGTCGATTCTGATGCGCTTTCTTTTGAGTTAGCAGCGAAAATGGGATACAAAGCCGCAGGTAAAGCTGCTGGTGCTGTGATCATGGAGCCTATAATGAAAATCGAGGTATTGACACCTGAAGAAAATATGGGTGATATTGTTGGTGATTTGAACCGAAGAAGAGGTTTAATCAATAGCATGGGGGATAGAGCAGGAGCGAAAGTTCTTAAAGGTGAAGTGCCATTATCAGAAATGTTTGGTTATGTTACAGCATTAAGAACAATGTCATCTGGTAGAGCAACATCAACTATGGAATTTTCACATTATGCGGAGACACCTTCAAATATATCTGAAGAAGTTATCAAAGCAGCAAAAGGAATAACCGCTTAATTTTAGGAAAATGAGTCAAAAAATTAGAATAAAACTAAAATCATACGATTATAATTTAGTGGATAAATCTGCTGAAAAAATTGTAAAGACCGTAAAAACTACGGGAGCTGTGGTAACTGGTCCAATTCCATTACCAACGCATAAAAAGATATTTACGGTGTTGCGTTCGCCGCACGTAAATAAAAAGTCTAGAGAACAGTTTGAGTTAAACTCTTACAAAAGGCTTTTAGATATCTACAGTTCTTCCTCTAAAACTATCGATGCACTTATGAAATTAGAGTTGCCAAGTGGTGTAGAGGTTGAAATAAAGGTATAATTCTAGAATAAGAATTAGTTTACATGTCCTGAGCTGCGTGCAAGGGAAAAACGGAAAAAATAAAATCAGGGTCGATTTATTTTTGACCCTTATTTTTTGCCAAATAAAAAGAGTATAAATAAGTAATGTTAATTTAATTAAATATTATGTCTGGGTTAATAGGAAAAAAAGTAGGCATGACTAGTATTTTCGATGAAAACGGGAAAAATATTCCTTGTACAGTTATCGAAGTGGGTCCATGTGTAGTTACCCAAGTCAGAACCTTAGAGGTAGACGGGTACAGTGCCCTTCAGCTTGGTTTCGATGACAAGGCAGAAAAACGTGCTAACAAGGCCGAAACAGGTCATTTTAAAAAAGCAGGTGTTTCTCCAAAGAAAAAAGTCATTGAATTTCGAGATTTTGAAGGAAGCTATAAATTAGGAGACACCATTGGTGCCGATCTTTTTGTAGAAGGAGAATTTGTAGATGCTATTGGCACTTCAAAAGGTAAAGGTTTTCAAGGTGTTGTGAAACGCCATGGCTTTGCTGGGGTTGGTCAAGCAACACACGGTCAACATAATAGACTAAGAGCACCAGGTTCTGTAGGAGCAGCTTCTTATCCAGCTCGTGTTTTTAAAGGCATTAAAATGGCCGGTAGAATGGGTGGAGATAAGGTAACTGTTCAAAACCTTAAAGTTTTAAAAGTTGTTCCAGAAAAGAACCTTGTAGTATTAAAAGGTTGTGTACCTGGTCATAAGAACGCTTACGTAACTATTGAGAAGTAATGAAGGTAGCAGTTTTAGATATCAAAGGAAAAGAAACAGGTAGAAATATAGAACTTTCTGACGCTGTATTCGGTATAGAACCAAATAAACATGCAGTTTATTTAGATGTGAAACAATATTTAGCACATCAAAGACAAGGTACGCACAAGACCAAAGAAAGAGCTGAAATAGCAGGTAGTACCAGAAAAATTAAAAAACAAAAAGGTACAGGTACTGCTCGTGCGGGTAGTATTAAATCTCCAGTTTTTAGAGGTGGTGGACGTATTTTTGGCCCAAGACCTAAAGATTATAAGCAAAAATTAAATAAAAACGTTAAGCGTTTGGCTAGAAAATCTGCTTTTAGTATTAAGTCTAATGAAAAGGCAATTTTGGTAGTGGAAGATTTTAATTTTGAGGCTCCAAAAACCAAAGATTTTATCGCGGTTTTAAAGTCGTTAGGATTAGAAAATAAAAAATCTTTATTTGTGTTGGGTGATTCAAATAATAATGTATATTTGTCGTCACGCAATTTAAAGGGGTCTGAAGTTCTAACTAGCTCAGATTTAAGCACTTATAAAATTTTAAATGCTAACAATATTGTGCTTCTAGAGAGTTCTCTAGAAGAAATTGAAGCTAACTTAACAAAACAGTAGAGTCATGAGTGTGTTAATTAAGCCTATTATTACTGAAAAAATGACTGCAGATAGCGAATTGCATAATCGTTACGGTTTTATTGTAAACCCTAAAGCAAATAAGCTACAGATCAAAGAAGCAGTTGAGGCAACTTATGGAGTCTCAGTGAATAAAGTGAGAACTATGAATTATGGTCCTTCAAGAAAAACTCGTTACACGAAGACGGGTGTTCAGCACGGGAAGACAAATGCGTTTAAAAAGGCAATTGTTGATGTGAAAGAAGGAGATATGATTGATTATTACAGTAATCTATAATAAAGACTAAAGACAAAAAATGTCAGTTAGAAAATTAAAACCAATCACTCCAGGACAGCGTTTTAGAGTAGTAAACGGATTCGACGCGATTACTACTGATAAGCCGGAGAAGAGCTTACTCGCTCCGTTAAAAAAGTCCGGAGGTAGAAACAGTCAGGGAAAAATGACTATCCGTCAAAAGGGTGGAGGTCATAAGAGAAGGTATCGTGTAATAGATTTTAAAAGAGACAAGCAAGGTGCTGCTGTTGTAGAATCTATTCAGTACGATCCAAATAGGTCAGCTTTTATTGCGCTTGTAGCGTATGCTGATGGAGAAAAAAGGTATGTTGTAGCACAAAACGGCTTACAGGTAGGACAAGAGATTTCGTCAAGCGAAACTGCCTCACCAGAAATCGGAAATGCGCTTCCATTAAGTGTAATACCTTTAGGAACGATTATTTCTTGTATAGAATTACGTCCTGGACAAGGTGCTGTTATGGCAAGAAGTGCCGGAACGTTTGCACAGTTAGTAGCAAGAGATGGTAAATTTGTGACCATAAAGCTTCCTTCAGGGGAAATTAGATTAGTGCTTTCAACATGTATGGCAACTATTGGAGCTGTTTCAAATTCTGATCACCAGTTATTAGTTTCTGGAAAAGCAGGTAGAAGCAGATGGTTAGGAAGAAGACCTAGAACAAGACCGGTAGCAATGAACCCTGTCGATCACCCAATGGGTGGTGGTGAAGGTAGAGCTTCAGGTGGTCATCCAAGATCTAGAAACGGTATTCCTGCTAAAGGATATAGAACTCGTTCTAAGACCAAGGCTACAAATAGATATATAATAGAACGTAGAAAGAAATAAAAAGTAGAAAAAAATGGCACGTTCACTAAAAAAAGGACCTTACGTTCACTTTAGTTTAGACAAAAAAGTTCAACAGAATATTGATTCTGGTAAAAAGCCTGTTATAAAAACATGGTCTAGAGCTTCAATGATAACACCAGATTTTGTTGGTCAAACTATCGCTGTTCACAATGGAAGACAATTTGTACCTGTTTATGTTACAGAAAACATGGTAGGTCATAAATTAGGAGAATTTTCACCAACTAGATCTTTTAGAGGTCATGGAGGTTCGAAAAATAAAGGTAAAAAGTAAGCTATGGGAGTTCGTAAAAAACAAATGGCCGAAAGAATTAAGGCAGAGAAAAAACAGGTTGCTTTCGCAAAGTTAAATAATTGTCCAACCTCACCAAGAAAGATGCGTTTAGTAGCTGATTTGGTAAGAGGGGTACAAGTTGAAAAGGCTTTAGCAATTTTGAAGTTCAATTCTAAGGAAGCTTCTCGTAAGTTAGAGAAATTGCTTTTATCGGCAATTGCCAACTGGCAAGCAAAAAACGAGGATGCGAGTATTGAAGACGCTGATCTTTTTATCAAGGAAATTAGAGTTGACGGTGGCGCTATGTTGAAAAGACTTAGACCGGCACCTCAAGGTAGAGCACACAGAATTAGAAAACGTTCCAATCATGTTACACTAGTATTGGATTCTAACAATAATGTACAAAGCTAGAGTATGGGACAGAAGACAAATCCAATCGGAATTCGTTTAGGTATCATCAGAGGATGGGAATCTAACTGGTATGGTGGAAATGATTACGGTGATAAATTAGCCGAAGATAGTAAAATAAGAAAATACGTTCATGCACGTTTAGCGAAGGCTAGTGTGTCTAGAGTAATCATAGAACGTACGTTAAAGCTTATAACTATTACAATAACTACAGCAAGACCAGGTATTATCATAGGTAAAGGTGGTCAGGAAGTTGATAAGTTAAAAGAAGAATTAAAAAAGATTACAGATAAAGAAGTTCAGATTAATATATTTGAAATCAAGAGGCCAGAATTGGATGCTAATTTAGTAGCAGCAAGTATAGCGAGACAGATTGAAAATAGAATTTCTTTTAGACGTGCTATTAAAATGGCTATTGCCGCTGCAATGCGTATGAATGCAGAAGGTATTAAAGTTCAAATTTCTGGTCGTTTAAATGGAGCTGAAATGGCTCGTTCTGAATCTTATAAAGATGGTAGAATTCCATTATCAACGTTTAGAGCAGATATAGACTACGCTTTAGAAGAAGCACATACTACTTATGGAAGATTAGGTATAAAAGTGTGGATCATGAAAGGTGAAGTTTATGGAAAGAGAGATCTTTCGCCTTTAGTGGGTATGGAAAAGAGTCAAGGAACAAAGGGTCCAGGAAAACAAGATGGTAACAAGAAGCCACGTCGTAGAAAGTAATTTTTTAAAGAAGTAAAAGAATGTTACAACCAAAAAGAACCAAGTTTCGCAAGACACAGAAGGGTAGGATGAAAGGGATCTCAGGAAGAGGTCATCAGCTTTCAAATGGTATGTTCGGTATAAAATCTTTGGAGACAAGTTTTATTACATCTCGACAAATAGAGGCTGCGCGTATCGCTGCAACTAGATTTATGAAAAGAGAGGGTCAAATGTGGATTAAGATTTTTCCAGATAAACCTATTACTAAAAAGCCTTTAGAGGTTCGTATGGGTAAAGGTAAAGGTGCTCCTGAATATTTTGTTGCCGTGGTTTTGCCAGGTAGAATTATGTTCGAAATCGCTGGGGTATCTCAAGAGATTGCAAAAGAGGCTTTACGTCTTGCAGCACAGAAATTACCTGTGAAAACAAAATTTATTGTTGCTAGAGATTATTCAGCTTAATTTTTAATTGTAAAGAATCATGAAACAATCAGAAGTAAAAGAATTATCTGTTGACGATCTAGGTTTAAAGCTAGTAGAGGCAAAAAAGCAGCATTCAGACTTGAAAATAGCACACAGTGTTACGCCTTTAGAGAATCCACTTCAAATTAGAAGAGCGAGAAGAATAGTAGCTAGATTAGCGACAGAATTAACTAAAAGGGAAAACCAATAACTGGTTCTGCTTTATGGAAAAAAGAAACTTAAGAAAAGAGAGAGTAGGCGTTGTAACTAGCAACAAAATGGAGAAATCAATTGTGATTTCAGAAGTTAAGCGAGTGAAACACCCTATGTACGGAAAGTTCGTATTAAGAACGAAAAAATATGTTGCACACGATGAAAAAAACGATTGCAATATTGGTGATACTGTAAAGATCATGGAAACACGTCCTTTAAGTAAAACTAAATGTTGGAGATTAGTTGAAATCATTGAAAGAGCTAAATAATTATGTTACAGCAAGAATCAAGATTAAAAGTAGCTGATAATACCGGGGCAAAGGAAGTTTTGACCATTAGAGTATTAGGTGGTACAAAGAGAAGATACGCCTCAGTAGGTGACAAGATAGTAGTAGCTGTAAAAGAAGCTACTCCTAATGGTACCATTAAAAAAGGTGCTGTGTCAACGGCTGTTGTGGTTAGAACAAAGAAGGAAGTAAGAAGACAAGATGGTTCTTACATTCGTTTTGATGACAACGCATGTGTTCTATTAAATCCAACAGGAGAAATGAGAGGTACACGTGTTTTTGGACCTGTGGCTAGAGAACTTCGTGATAAGCAATTCATGAAAATTGTATCATTAGCTCCAGAGGTGCTATAACATTTTATACTAAAGATGAAAAAGCTAAAAATAAAAGTAGGAGATATCGTAAGAATCGTATCCGGAGACCATAAAGGTGTTGAAGGAAAGATTATGAAGGTCGATTTTGATAAGAACAAGGCAATCGTTGAAGGAGCTAATTTAGTTTCTAAACATGAAAAGCCTAGCGCAAAAAATCCACAAGGCGGTATTGTTAAGAAGGAGGCACTTATCCATGTTTCAAATTTATCTTTGATAGATGCAAAATCTGGTAATACTACGCGAGTAGGTTACGAGGTTAGAGATGGTAAGAAAGTGAGAATCTCTAAAAAATCTAATGAAGTAATATAGTTATGGCTTACGTTACAAGGTTAAAGACAGAATATAAAGAGCGTGTTATTGATGCGCTTAAAGAAGAGTTTGGGTATAAGAACATCATGCAAGTTCCCAAGCTAGAGAAGATTGTAGTAAGTAGAGGCGTAGGTGCTGCTGTTGCTGATAAAAAGTTAATTGATCACGCAGTAGACGAGGTTACTACTATTACTGGCCAAAAGGCGGTTGCTACAATATCTAAAAAGGATGTTGCTTCTTTCAAACTGAGAAAAGGAATGCCAATTGGTTGTAAAGTTACACTAAGAGGTGAAAGAATGTACGAGTTTTTAGATCGTTTAGTAACGAGTGCTTTGCCACGAGTTAGAGATTTTCAGGGGATTAAAGCTACAGGTTTTGATGGTCGTGGTAATTATAACTTGGGTATTACAGAGCAAATTATTTTTCCTGAGATAAATATTGATAAAATCAATAGAATAAACGGAATGGATATTACCTTTGTAACTTCTGCTGAAACAGACAAAGAGGCAAAATCATTATTAACCCAATTGGGATTACCTTTTAAAAAGAACTAGTATGGCTAAAGAATCAATGAAAGCCCGCGAGGTTAAAAGAGAAAAAACTGTAGCGAAATATGCTGAGAAGAGAAAGGCTTTGAAAGAAGCTGGCGACTACGAGGCTTTGCAGAAATTACCAAGAAATGCTAATCCAATTCGTTTACACAACAGATGTAAATTAACAGGAAGGCCTAGAGGTTATATGAGAACATTTGGTTTATCAAGAGTAACGTTTAGAGAAATGGCAAATCAAGGTCTTATACCAGGAGTTAAAAAGGCTAGCTGGTAAATAGAAGTAAGTTTTAATTGGTTTCAGGTTTAGTAGGTAACTACTAAAAACCGTTACCGCAATTCAATATATATGATAACAGATCCAATTTCGGATTATTTAACTAGAATTAGAAATGCCAGTAGTGCTGGTCACAGAGTAGTAGAGATACCTGCTTCTAATTTAAAAAAAGAGATAACTAAAATATTATTTGAACAAGGATATATTTTAAGTTACAAATTTGAACCAAATAAGGTTCAAGGAACGGTAAAAATAGCTTTGAAATATGATAAGCTAACCAAAGAGCCGGTCATCAAAAAAATTATGCGTATTAGTAAGCCAGGTCTACGTAAGTATGCTGGTAACGCTGATTTACCAAGAGTGCTTAACGGATTGGGAATTGCAATTGTATCTACTTCTCATGGTGTCATGACAAGTAAGCAAGCTAAGCTAGAAAAAGTAGGTGGTGAAGTATTATGCTACGTTTATTAATACTATAAAGATCAAGAAAAATGTCTAGAATAGGTAATAATCCAGTAACAATCCCAGAAGGGGTTACCGTTGATATAAAAGAAGGCACTATTACTGTAAAAGGTAAATTGGGAGAATTAACTCAAGAATATAGTGCTGTTGAAATTAAGATCGAAGATGCTCAAGTTTTTGTAACGAGACCATCTGACGCTAAAGAACATAAAGCAAAACACGGACTTTATAGATCTTTAATAAAAAACATGATAGAAGGTGTTTCTAAGGGTTGGACAAAACAATTAGAGCTTGTAGGTGTTGGTTATAGAGCTAGCAATCAAGGTCAGAAATTAGATTTGGCTTTAGGTTTTTCTCATAATATCGTTATTAGTTTAGCTCCAGAAGTTCAAATCGAAACGATATCAGAAAAAGGTAAAAACCCAATTATTAAACTAACCTCTTTCGACAAACAATTAGTAGGACAAGTTGCCGCAAAGATTAGATCTTTCCGTAAGCCAGAACCTTACAAAGGAAAAGGAGTTAAATTTGTTGGTGAACAATTAAGAAGAAAAGCTGGTAAGTCAGCATAATAAGTAGAATTATGGGATTATCAAAGACTGAAAGAAGACAGCGAATCAAAAGAAGAATACGTAAAGTATCATTCGGAACTGCTCAGAGACCAAGATTATCGGTTTTTAGAAGTAACAAAGAAATTTACGTTCAAGTTATAGATGACAACAACGGCGTTACTTTAGCTGCAGCATCATCAAGAGATAAAGATATTGCGGGTCAAAAAGGAACAAAAATAGAAATCGCGAACTTGGTAGGTAAAGCTATCGCTGAAAAAACAAAAAAAGCAGGTGTTGAAGCTGTTGCTTTTGATAGAGGCGGTTGTTTATACCACGGTAGAGTAAAATCATTAGCTGAAGGAGCTAGAGAAGCAGGACTTAAATTCTAAATATATATGTACCAGAAATACAGAAACGTAGAAGTCGTTAAACCAGCAGGTCTTGATTTAAAAGATCGTTTGGTTGGCGTACAAAGAGTAACTAAAGTAACAAAAGGTGGTAGAGCATTTGGTTTTTCTGCAATCGTTGTTGTTGGAGATGAAAATGGTGTTGTTGGTCAAGGTTTAGGAAAGTCTAAAGAAGTTGCTACAGCTATTGCTAAAGCAATCGAAGATGCTAAGAAAAATTTGATTAGAATACCTTTAAATAAAGGAACTATACCTCACGAACAAAAAGGTAAATTTGGAGGGGCTAGAGTGTATATTCAGCCAGCTTCACATGGTACTGGAGTAATTGCTGGTGGAGCCGTTAGAGCGGTATTAGAAGCTGTTGGAGTTCATGATGTATTATCTAAATCTCAAGGATCTTCAAACCCACATAATGTTGTAAAAGCTACCTTTGATGCATTATTGCAAATTAGAGACGCTAAAACAGTTGCTACTCAAAGAGGAATTTCTCTTGAAAAAGTTTTTAAGGGATAAATTAAAGGAATTATGGCAAAAGTTAAAGTAAAACAAATTAAGAGTGGTATAAAGAAGCCTCTTAATCAGAAAAAAACTCTAGAGGCACTTGGTTTAAGAAAATTAGGACAAGTTGTAGAGCATGAAAATACGCCAAGCATTATGGGTATGATTGCTAAAGTTAATCACTTAGTTTCAACTGAGGAAGCTTAAAAATATAAGAAGATGAATTTAAATAGTTTAAAACCAGCTGAAGGTTCTACTACACGAGCAGGGAAAATAGTTGGTCGTGGTCAGGGAACTGGAAAAGGTGGTACTGCTACAAGAGGTCATAAAGGTGCTAAATCTAGATCTGGATATTCTAAAAAAATAGGTTTTGAAGGTGGTCAAATGCCATTGCAAAGACGTGTTCCTAAGTTTGGTTTTACCAACATTAACAGGAAGGAATATGCTGGTATCAATTTGGATAAGTTACAATTATTGGTTGATAATGGTACAGTAAAAGATACTGTTAACCTTGATGTCTTGATTGAAAACAGATTCGTTGGTAAAAATGATTTGGTAAAAATATTAGGTGGTGGAGAATTAAAGGCTTCACTTAAAATATCGGCCCATAAATTTAGTGCTACTGCTAAAGCAGCGATTGAGGCTGCTGGTGGCGAAGCAATAAGTTTATAAGAACTATACTATGAAGAAATTTTTCGAGACATTATCTAATATTTGGAAGATAGAAGAATTAAAAGGTAGAATCCTTGTAACTCTTGGTCTGTTGTTAGTATATAGATTTGGAGCACAAATTGCACTTCCTGGTATAGATACTGCGCAGTTAGGAGCTTTAGCCTCTGGAACGGAAAGTGGAATCTTTGGAATCTTAAATGCATTTACTGGTGGAGCTTTCGCTCAGGCATCAGTTTTTGCGTTAGGTATTATGCCTTACATTTCGGCTTCTATTGTGGTTCAGTTAATGGGTATTGCTATTCCTTACCTTCAGAAATTACAAAAAGAAGGAGAAAGCGGTAGAAAAACTATTAATCAGATTACAAGATGGTTAACCATCGGGATTTGTATCCTTCAGGCACCTACGTATTTATTAGGATTAAGTCAGTTTGGTGTTCCAGATAGTGCTTTTTTACTAGGTAAAGGATTAGATTTTATGGTACCTGCTGTTATCATTTTGGTGACTGGAACAGTATTCGCTATGTGGCTTGGTGAGAAAATCACAGATAAGGGTATTGGTAATGGAATATCATTATTAATTATGATTGGTATTATCGCTACCTTACCACAATCTTTTGCTCAAGAAGCAATTTCAAGGTGGACAGGTGTTGGGGGACCAATGTTAGTATTAATTGAGGTAATTATTTGGTTTGTTGTCATTTTATTAAGTGTTTTATTGGTAATGGCAACGCGACAAATACCGGTACAATATGCACGTAGATCAGCTTCCGGTGGTTACGAAAAAGATATCATGGGATCTAGACAGTACATTCCTTTGAAATTAAATGCTTCTGGAGTTATGCCTATAATATTTGCGCAGGCAATTATGTTTGCACCAGGTTTAATAGGTAAAACGTTCAACAATACCACTTGGGGATTGTGGATGGAGACGAACTTTCAAGATATGTTTGGATTGGCATACAACTTATTATTTGCGTTTTTAATCATAGTGTTTACGTACTTTTACACGGCTATTACAGTACCAACTAATAAAATGGCTGATGATTTAAAACGGAGTGGAGGTTTTATTCCGGGAATTCGTCCAGGTGCTGAAACTGGTGATTATTTAGATAAAATTATGTCTTTAATTACACTACCAGGTTCTGTGTTCTTAGCGCTTCTAGCGGTTTTACCGGCGGTAGTCGTAAAGTTAATGGATGTGCAAGCAGGATGGGCCATGTTTTATGGAGGAACATCATTGTTGATTATGGTTGGTGTGGCAATTGATACAGTACAACAGGTAAATTCGTATTTATTAAACCGTCATTATGATGGGTTAATGAAAACAGGTAAAAATAGAAAAGTAGCATAAGTTATGGCTAAACAGGCAGCGATAGAGCAAGATGGTAGCATTATTGAAGCATTATCAAATGCTATGTTTCGTGTGGAACTAGAAAACGGTCACGTTGTGACAGCACATATTTCTGGTAAAATGCGTATGCATTATATAAAATTACTTCCAGGTGATAAGGTAAAATTAGAAATGAGCCCTTATGATTTGAGTAAAGCAAGAATTACATATAGATATTAAGCAAATTAGGATGAAAGTTAGAGCATCATTAAAAAAGAGAAGTGCCGACTGCAAGATAGTTCGCAGAAAAGGCAGATTGTACGTAATAAACAAAAAGAATCCTAGATTTAAACAAAGACAAGGGTAATTATGGCAAGAATTGCAGGTGTAGATATACCAAAACAGAAAAGAGGGGTTATTGCTCTTACTTATATCTTCGGAGTAGGTAATAGTAGAGCTAAAGAAATATTAGCAAAGGCCCAAGTTAGTGAGGATACTAAAGTGTCTGAATGGAACGATGATGAAATTAGTCGTATTCGTGAGGCAGTATCTTCTTTTACTATAGAAGGAGAACTTCGTTCTGAGACCCAATTAAACATTAAACGTTTAATGGATATTGGTTGTTACAGAGGTATTCGTCATAGATCTGGTCTTCCGTTAAGGGGTCAGAGAACCAAGAATAATTCTAGAACAAGAAAAGGGAAGAGAAAAACTGTTGCGAATAAGAAAAAAGCAACTAAATAAACAACAGACATTAGTCAATTAGTATTTGGACGTTAGAAGAATCTGCCTGAAATGTAAAAGTTTAGGATTCCAATAACTAAGAACTAACAACTAGAAACTAAAAAAGTATGGCAAAGTCAAATACAAAAACGGTAAAGAAACGTAAAGTTATTGTAGAATCGGTAGGTGAAGCTCACGTTACTGCGTCTTTCAATAATATCATCATTTCTTTAACCAACAAAAAAGGTGATGTTATTTCATGGTCATCTGCAGGTAAGATGGGTTTTAGAGGTTCGAAAAAGAACACTCCTTATGCGGCCCAAATTGCAGCTGAAGATTGTTCAAAAGTAGCTCACGAGGCTGGTTTACGTAAGGTAAAAGTTTATGTAAAAGGCCCAGGAAATGGTAGAGAATCTGCGATTCGTTCTATACATAATGCAGGAATTGAAGTAACTGAGATTATTGATATTACTCCAATGCCACATAATGGTTGTAGACCACCTAAAAGAAGAAGAGTTTAATTATTTATACAATTGTCCGAAAAACGGATGTTTCACAGAAAGTATTGAATACGATTATCGAAGGATAAGCCTTAATTCATAATCATACTTTCAAATTTTAAGAAAATGGCAAGATATACAGGACCAAAAACAAAAATTGCTCGTAAGTTTGGCGAAGCAATCTTCGGAGATGACAAGTCTTTTGAAAAAAGAAATTTTCCACCAGGACAACATGGTAATACAAGACGTCGTGGTAAGAAATCGGAGTATGCTATCCAGTTAATGGAAAAGCAGAAAGCTAAATATACTTACGGTATATTAGAAAAGCAATTTAGAAATATTTTTGCTACAGCGAAGAGAAAAGAAGGTGTAACGGGTGAAATTTTACTTCAATTATGTGAATCACGTTTAGACAACGTCGTTTACAGAATGGGTATATCAAACTCAAGAAGTGGCGCTAGACAATTAGTATCGCACAGACACATTACAGTAAATGGGGAGTTGGTAAACATTCCATCTTACGTGTTAAAAGCTGGAGACGTTGTAGGAGTTAGAGAAAAATCTAAATCAATTTCAACAATTCAAGATTCATTAGCTGCTAGTAGTAGCGTATATGAATGGATTACTTGGAATTCTGAAAAAATGGAAGGTACTTATGTAAGTGTGCCTGAAAGACTTCAGATTCCTGAGAATATCAAAGAACAATTAATCGTCGAGTTATACTCTAAATAAACAACACTGATCCAATTATGGCATTATTTAATTTTCAGAAACCCGATAAAGTTATAATGATTGATTCGACCGATTTCGAAGGGAAGTTTGAATTCCGCCCTTTGGAACCTGGTTACGGATTGACTGTTGGGAACGCATTAAGAAGAGTACTGCTTTCATCTTTGGAAGGTTTTGCTATCACTTCGGTTAGAATAGATAAAGTTGAACATGAATTTTCTGTAATCTCTGGGATTGTAGAAGATGTAACTGAAATTATTTTGAACTTAAAGCAAGTACGCTTTAAAAGACAAATAGAAGATGTTGACACTGAAACCGTATCTATTTCTGTTAGTGGAAAAAATCAGCTTACCGCTGGTGACTTTCAAAAGTTTATATCAGGGTTTCAAGTTTTAAACCCCGATTTAGTAATCTGTAACATGGATGCTAAGGTGAATTTCAATATGGAATTGGTTATCGAAAAAGGTAGAGGTTATGTACCGGCTGAAGATAACAAGAAATCTGGAGCACCATTAGGAACTATCGCGATAGATTCTATCTTTACACCAATCAAAAATGTAAAGTACAGTATTGAGAACTTTAGAGTTGAACAGAAAACAGATTACGAGAAGTTAGTTTTCGAAATTGTTTCAGATGGTTCTATTACTCCAAAAGACGCGTTGACAGAAGGTGCAAAAGTACTTATTCATCACTTTATGTTATTCTCTGATGAGCGTATTACATTAGAAGCTGATGAAATTGCACAAACTGAGACGTACGATGAAGAGTCATTACACATGCGTCAGTTGTTAAAAACAAAATTAGTAGATATGGACCTTTCCGTTCGTGCGCTTAATTGTTTAAAAGCAGCAGAGGTAGATACATTAGGCGACTTAGTTTCTTTTAACAAAAACGATTTAATGAAGTTCAGAAACTTCGGTAAAAAGTCGTTAACGGAATTAGAGGAGTTAGTGATCAATAAGGGATTAAGTTTCGGAATGGACTTATCAAAATATAAATTAGATAAAGATTAATTTTACTTCTGTTAGAAGAGAAAATCTCAGATAAGGAAGAAAATAGGAATAGTAATGAGACACGGTAAAAAAGTTAATCATTTAGGTAGAAAAAAAGCGCATAGAACTGCAATGCTTGCAAATATGGCTTGTTCCCTAATTGAACATAAAAGAATAAATACAACGGTTGCAAAAGCAAAAGCTTTAAAACAATTTATTGAGCCATTAATCACTAAGTCAAAAGCTGAAAATAATGTTTCTGCGGACAAAGGAACGCACAACAGACGTATTGTTTTTAAAAATCTTAGAGACAAATACGCTGTTACAGAATTGTTTAGCGTAGTTTCTGAAAAAGTCGCAGATCGTCCAGGTGGATATACTAGGATTATTAAACTAGGAACACGTTTGGGTGATAACGCGGACATGGCAATGATAGAACTGGTTGATTTTAATGAGATCTACAATGCTTCTAAAACTCCTGCTAAGAAAACTACGAGAAGAAGTAGAGCTAAAAAAACCGACGATGCTCCAAAGGCTGACACGCCTGTAGAGAATACATCAGAAGAAAAGTCTGAAGAGTAAAACTATGATGATTAAGTTTAAATAATAGAAAAGGATAAGTTGAAAAGCTTATCCTTTTTTTTTGTTATTTTGTAGAACATAAGAAAAATTAAAATGAAATATCAAACTAAGAGAAAAGCATTAATTTTATTAGCTGATGGTACTATTTTTTATGGTAAGGCAGTAGGGGATAAAGAAGGAACGGCCTTTGGTGAAGTATGTTTTAATACCGGAATGACAGGGTATCAAGAAATTTTTACGGACCCCTCCTATTTTGGACAATTAATGGTCACTACAAATGCACATATTGGTAATTATGGTACTCAAGAGGATGAAATTGAATCAGACAGCGTTAAAATAGCTGGTTTGATATGCAAAAATTTTAGTTACGACTATTCTAGACCTTCCGCAGACCAAAGCTTAAAAGAATTTCTAGATAAAAATAAGCTGTTCGCTATTTCAGACGTGGATACACGGGCATTAGTCAGTTATATCAGAGATCACGGAGCAATGAACGCTGTTATTACTACAGATGTAAATAATATTGAAGTTTTAAAGGGTAAATTAAAGGCAGTGCCTAGTATGGAAGGTTTAGAACTTGCCTCAAGTGTTGCTACAAAAGAACCTTATTTTGTCGGCGATGTAGATGCCAAATTTAAAATTGCAGCCTTAGATATTGGTATCAAAAAGAATATTTTGAGAAACCTAGCCAAAAGAAATGCCTATATAAAAGTATTTCCTTATGATGCTACCTACGCTGAAATGAAAGCTTTTAGTCCTGATGGTTATTTTATATCTAACGGACCAGGGGATCCTGAGCCCTTGCAGCAAGCGATACAAACAGCAAGCGATATTATTGCCAACGACGAAACTTTATTTGGAATTTGTTTAGGGCATCAGGTCATTGCATTGGCCAATGGGGTATCAACCTATAAAATGCATAACGGCCATAGAGGAATTAACCATCCAGTGATGAACTTAGTAACGGGCAAAGGCGAAATTACTTCTCAAAATCATGGTTTTGCTATAAATAGAGAAGAAACAGAAGCCAATAAAAATTTAGAAATTACCCATGTGCACTTAAATGACAAAACCGTTGCTGGTATTAAAATGAAGCATAAAAATGTCTTTTCAGTGCAATATCATCCAGAAGCTAGTCCAGGACCACATGATGCGGAATATCTTTTTGATCACTTTTTTGAAATGATTCAGAAGAAGGTGTACTAAAACGTTGTAGTTGAAATAAAGGTAAATTGTCTTATTTTTTAGGCCTTTGAAGCTGTTTTCTAAGCAGTTACTTTTGTATATTTACTATAACTATTTAATATAAATCAAATTACAATATATGAGTATCATTATTAGCGTACATGCAAGACAAATTTTAGATTCAAGAGGTAACCCAACAGTAGAAGTAGATGTTTTTACTGAAAATGGTATAATGGGTAGAGCAGCTGTTCCTTCTGGAGCATCTACTGGTGAACATGAAGCAGTGGAGCTTAGAGATGGTGGCAAGGCATTTATGGGTAAAGGTGTTACAAAGGCGGTTACGAATGTAAATATTGATATCGCTGAGGAAATTATCGGGATGTCTGTATTTGAGCAAAATTTAATTGATCAGACCATGATCGATTTAGATGGTACTCCCAACAAATCTAAATTAGGAGCTAACGCAATATTAGGCGTTTCTTTAGCGGTTGCTAAGGCCGCAGCAGAAGAATTAGGGATGCCGTTGTATCGTTATATTGGTGGTGTTAGCGCCAATACATTACCTGTTCCAATGATGAATATTATTAATGGTGGATCACATTCTGATGCCCCAATCGCTTTTCAAGAATTTATGGTCATGCCTGTGAAAGCAACATCATTTTCACACGCCATGCAGATGGGTACTGAAATTTTTCACCACCTAAAAAAAGTATTACACGACAGAGGTTTAAGCACAGCTGTAGGGGATGAAGGTGGTTTTGCACCAAACCTAGCAGGTGGTACAGAAGATGCTTTAGATACGATAGCGAAAGCGGTAGCAAAGGCAGGGTACACTTTGGGTGATGATGTAATGATTGCTTTAGATTGTGCAGCAGCTGAATTTTACGTGAACGGGAAATACGATTATACCAAATTTGAAGGAGATAAGGGTGTTATTAGAACTTCAGAAGAACAAGCACAATATTTAGCCGATTTAAGTGCTAAATATCCCATTATTTCTATCGAAGACGGTATGGACGAAAACGACTGGGATGGCTGGAAATCTTTAACAGACAAAATTGGTGATAAAGTACAATTGGTTGGTGATGATTTGTTTGTAACCAATGTTGAGCGTTTATCAAAGGGAATAGAGCGAGGAATCGCAAATTCAATCCTGATAAAAGTAAACCAAATAGGCACATTGACAGAAACCATTGCAGCCGTAAATATGGCTAAAAATGCAGGATATACTTCTGTCATGTCGCATCGTTCAGGTGAAACAGAAGATACGACTATTGCAGATTTAGCGGTAGCCTTAAATACAGGACAAATTAAGACAGGTTCGGCCTCTAGATCAGATCGTATGGCGAAGTACAATCAATTATTGAGAATAGAAGAAGAATTAGGAAGTATCGCTTACTACCCGCAAGGAGCTGCTTTTAAATTAAAATAGTTTTTTATGTGAAATGACAAAGCCTTTCTTTCAATAGAGAGGCTTTTTTTTTGAGGATTTTTTACTTTTTCTGTTGTGAAAGAAATTTATTAGCTATATTATACTTTTAAATACAGACAATTCAAACAACATAAGCTCTATGAATAATTTTCTTTTTGTTGCTGCTGAAAATGACGCTATTCCTAAATGTAAGGCAGGAGGTATGGGCGACGTGGTAAGAGATGTCCCTCGACAAATTTCAGAACGAGGCGATAGTGCCCATATTGTGGTTCCTTCCTATTCAAGACTTCATACCAATGGGGAATTTATCATGAACCTAGAGTTTAATTTAAGAGGCTTGACGTATACGGCAGAACTTTATAAAGTAACACCTAAAAAGGAGTTTGATAATTTAACCCATTATGTAATTCACCACCCTGAGATTGAAGCTGGTGATATTGCACATATTTACCACAATGATCCTAAAGAGCCTTTTTTTACCGATGCCATAAAATATTTTATTTTTTGTACTGCGGTGGCTCAGGCAGTGAAACAAAATGCATTTGGCACGGTAGATATAGCACATTTACATGATTGGCATTCGAGTTTGTTATTGTTTTTAAGAAAATATCATCCTGAGTTTTCAATTTTAAAACAAATTAGGTTTGTGTACACGATTCACAACCTCGCTATTCAAGGGATTAGACCTTTTCATGATAATTATTCATCCGTTCAGAACTGGTTTCCTGGAATCCCTATTGATTATGAATATTTAAGAGATTATAGGTATCAAGATTGTATCAACCTTATGGCGGTAGGTGTTCGCTTTGCTGATGCCGTACATACGGTTTCGCCCTCTTATAAAGAAGATATTATGCTTTCTAGTCGCCCTCCGGAATTCATTGGAGGCGAAAATTTAGAGGAAGATTTAAAGATAGCAGATCAGCAGGGTAGACTTTTTGGTATTTTAAACGGCTCTAATTATAATAATATAAGAGCGGCAGAAACTGGCAAACTCTATCGAAATACAGTCAAAGCACTTTTTGGATGGCTTCAAGAAGAGGATAAAAAGTATAAATCAGATTTTTTAGCCCATACGGGTGAAAAAATAATGGAATATGTAGATAAAAGGCCTGAATTTATCGTGTCAAGTGTTGCCAGGCTCACAGAACAAAAGTTTTATTTTATCATGCATAATCCTGAAGCTTTTATTGCAATTTTAAATAAGCTTGAAAAGGTCAATGGAATTTTTATGTTGCTGGGTACAGGAGCTCCTGAATATGAAGAAGTGTTTCGAAAAATAAGCTATGAACAAAAGAATTTTATATTCACAAATGGCCAATCAGAAGATTTGATCGACAGTATTTATCTAGAATCAGATTTGTATTTTATGCCAAGCCTTTTTGAGCCTTGTGGGATAAGTCAAATGTTGGCCATGAGAAATGGTGTTCCATGTTTAGTACATCACACTGGAGGTTTAAAAGATACCGTAAAACATTTAGAAACTGGATTTTCTTTTGATGGAAAAACAACGGATGAGAAAATTAAGAATATGGTAGATTCTTTCGATTTAGTCCTAGACCTATTCAGCAAAGACAAAACCAAATGGAATAAAATTAAGGCCAATGCAAAGAAGGAGCGTTTTACTTGGCAAAAGTCTTTAGACGACTATTATAAACTACTTTATGCCATAACGGTATAGCTAAGGTTTTGGTTCAACTACTGCTAAAAATTAACTTTTGTTAATATTAAGATAAATGATTTTTTGGAATTGTTAATCGTATTGCTTTTCCTTAAATTTACGAGTAATAAAACGTAATTATAACACATGTCAGAAAAAGCTACATTAGAATACAACGGAAACAAATATGAGTTTCCAGTTATAAAAGGTACAGAAGAAGAAATAGCGATAGATATTAAAGAGTTGCGATCAGCTACTGGAATGATAACCATAGATCCAGGATACAAAAATACGGGTTCTTGCGAGAGTGCCATTACATTTTTGGATGGTGAAAAAGGAATTCTTCGTTACAGAGGATACGCTATAGAAGAATTAGCTGAAAAAGCTGATTTTTTAGAAGTAGCTTTTTTACTCATTTTTGGAGAATTACCAACTAGTGAGCAATTGAATAAGTTTCATTCAGATATTAAAGCGCAGTCTATCGTTGATGAAGACATGCGTAAAATAGTAGATGCTTTTCCAAAATCTGCGCATCCGATGGGCGTTATTGCGTCACTTACCAGTGCATTAACCGCTTTTAACCCTTCTTCTGTAAACGTAAGTTCTGAGGAGGAGATGTATAAAGCTATTTGTAAGATTTTAGGGAAATTTCCAGTGCTAGTAGCATGGACATTCCGTAAAAAGAATGGTTTGCCTCTAGATTATGGCGATAAAAACTTAGGCTACGTGGAGAACATACTTAAAATGATGTTTAAGCAGCCTAATGAGGACTACAAATCTAATCCCATTGTGCTAAATGCTTTAGATAAACTATTGATACTTCATGCTGACCACGAACAAAACTGTTCTACATCAACCGTTCGCATCGCGGGATCATCTCATGTTGGTTTATTTGCATCGCTTTCTACAGGAATTTCTGCCCTTTGGGGTCCTTTACACGGAGGTGCAAACCAAGCGGTATTAGAAATGCTTGAAAGTATTCATACAGATGGTGGTGATTCTAAAAAGTATATGGCTAAAGCCAAAGACAAAGACGATCCGTTTAGATTAATGGGTTTTGGACACCGTGTGTACAAAAATTTTGATCCAAGAGCAAAAATCATAAAGAAGGCAGCTGACGAAGTATTGGGAGATTTGGGTATCAAAGATCCAATTTTAGATATTGCACAGGTTTTAGAAAAAGAAGCCTTGGTTGATCCCTATTTTGTAGATAGAAAATTATATCCCAATGTTGATTTTTACTCTGGAATTATATACCGTGCTTTAGGAATACCTACCGATATGTTTACGGTAATGTTTGCCTTAGGAAGATTGCCAGGTTGGATTGCCCAATGGAGAGAAATGCGCCTTAATAATGAACCTATTGGTCGCCCAAGACAAGTATATATTGGCGAAACGGTAAGACCTTTTGTCTCTTTAGATAAAAGATAGTATGTCATTTTGCGACAACAAGCTGCCTTTTTTATAAAAAGGCAGCTTGTTGGTTTAAAAAACTTCGTAATATTAAAAATAGCTGCATCTTTGCAGTAAAATCTTGTATGCTTCAGCTAAATATTAAAAACGAAACAGACACCTTAAAAGCTGTTATCTTAGGAACCGCTGAAAGCTGTGGACCAACTCCAAAAGCTGAAGATGCGTATGATCCTAAATCATTAGAGCATATCCTCGCCGGTACATATCCCTTAGAAAAAGATATGGTAAAAGAAATGGATGCTTTTGAAAAGGTTTTGAAAAAGTACAATGTTCAGGTTTTTCGACCCAAAGTACTTAAAGATTGTAACCAGATATTTTCACGAGATATAGCTTTTGTAATCGATGACTTTTTGTTTAAAGCTAACATTTTACCAGATCGGGAAGAAGAGTTTTTGGCGATACAACATATTCTAGAAGAAATACAGCCGCACAAAATTATTCACCTACCGGAAGAAGCACATATCGAAGGTGGTGATGTTATGCCTTGGAATGACTATATTTTTATTGGTACCTACACAGCAGAAAATTACTCACATCATATTACGGCAAGAACTAACAGTATTGCTGTTGAACATATTAGATCTCTATTCCCTAAAAAAATTATAAAATCTTTTGAGTTGCGCAAGTCAACCAATGCCAAAGAAAATGCACTGCATCTAGACTGTTGTTTTCAGCCTATCGGAAAGGATAAAGCCATACTTCATAAAAACGGATTTTTAATTGAAGAGGAATATAACTGGCTGGTTAATTTTTTTGGTAAGGAAAATATTTTTGATATTGACAGTGATGAAATGTACCAGATGTTCAGTAATGTTTTTTCTATTTCGTCTGAAGTTATCGTCTCAGAACAAAATTTCACCCGATTAAATGACTGGTTAAGAGCTAATAACTTTACAGTAGAAGAAATACCCTATGCTGAAATAGCAAAACAAGAAGGTTTGTTGCGTTGCAGCACCATGCCTTTAATTAGACAATAATAAACACGTACTTTTTTTAACCTTTGGGGATATATGCAAGCAACCAATTCTATTTTAATGATTAGACCCGTTAGTTTTCGAATGAATGAGCAAACGGCTGTCAATAATTATTTCCAGGAAGATTTAAATATTATACAAACCGAAATCAATAGCAAAGCTCAGGACGAATTCGATACCTTTGTTGACGTTTTGAAGGCAAAAGGTATTGATGTCATGGTGGTTGATGATACTAAAAATCCAGATACGCCAGATTCAGTTTTTCCAAATAATTGGATTTCTTTTCATGAAGATGGTACCGTAGGTTTGTTTCCAATGTTTGCGGAAAACAGACGAGATGAACGTCGTGAAGACATCTTAGAAATTGTAGAAGAGCATGGTTTTGAAATAACGAATGTGGTGGATTATACCTCGGCAGAAGAAGAAGGTTTTTTCTTGGAAGGTACGGGTAGTATTGCTTTGGATCGGACCAATAAAAAAGCCTATTGCGCTTTATCTGAGCGCGCAGATGAAGAATTATTTATTGAGTTTTGTGAAGATTTTGATTATTTCCCCGTTCTTTTTACGGCAAACCAATCAGTTGATGGTAAAAGAATGCCCATATACCATACCAATGTGATGATGTGTATAGGTGAAAACTTTGCAGTAATTTGTCCAGATACAATCGACAATAAAAAAGAGCGTAAAATAGTGTTAGATCACTTAAGTCATGATGGTAAAGAAATCATCAGAATTTCTGAATCTCAAATGCATCAATTTGCAGGAAATATGTTGCAGGTTTTAGGTAAAAACAACAAGCCTTATTTAGTCATGAGTTCTTCGGCTTACAACAGTCTTGATCCAGGCCAAGTAAAAAGTATCACCAAGCATTGCGAAATACTACATAGCTCCTTAGAAACTATAGAAACTTGTGGCGGTGGCAGCGCACGCTGTATGATGGCAGAAGTATTTTTGCCAAAGAGGTTAAATTAAAATGGAAAATTAAAAATAAAAAGTTGAAGTGAAAGATGTAAAATGAGAAATTGATTTTAAATTGCTATACGGATTAGCGATTTGGAACGTCTTAATAATTTTTCATTTCTTCAACTATTAGCAATCCCGCGAATCATACCTCCAAAAATAAAATAATGAAAGGGAACTATACTGTACCAGTAAAGTCTGCCGCGTAAGCCTCTAGGCCTAAATGTAGCAGTTTGGTGGAGTACGTTATGTTCATCAATCCTAAATTCTAACCAAGCTTCTCCAGGCAGTCGCATTTCGGCAAAGAGCAATAAGCGTTTCTCTTTTTTATCGGCCAACAGTACACGCCAAAAATCTAAGGCATCGCCGGCATATATTTTGTTAGAATGGGTTCTCCCTCTTCGCAAGCCAACACCCCCTGATATTTTATCGAGGAAGCCTCGCATTTTCCAGAGCCAATTGCCGTAATACCAACCTGTTTCTCCACCAATTTTCCAAATATTTTGTAGTACCCTATCAGGATCAGAGATTTTCAAGGTTTTGGTATCGGTCAACACTCCGAATTTAGGTACCTGAATAAACTTCGCTAAGTTTTTTTGAAATCGACCGCTGACCATGCTGTCTTTCCAGCTACTTACAACTAGGTTTTGTTCTATTTTTTTAAAGGCCATGTCAATAGCTTCGCGATAGGAGTAGGGTTCTATGCCTAATATTTCTTGTAGTCTTTTATCTTTAGCCACCACCTCCATTTTCATGCTGTCTACTAAGTTAGCGGCTAACTTGTAGGAGGTAGAAGTAACGAAGTATAACCAGTACGAAGAAAGTTTAGGCGTCATCACTGGGACTGTTACAATCCAATTTTTAAACCCTCTAGCTGCTGCATATTGGTGCAGCATTTCTTTATACGTCAATACGTTGGGACCGGCAATATCAAAAGAATCATCATAGGTTTTCTCGTTTCCTAAGACACCTGTTAAAAAGCTCATGACATCTCTAATAGCAATAGGTTGCGTTTTAGTGAGCACCCATTTTGGCGTAATCATAAATGGCAATTTTTCGCATAAATCTCTTATAATTTCAAAAGAAGAACTACCAGAGCCTACTATAATTCCAGCTCTTAACACCGTTAATTTAAAGCTACCTTTGTATAATATATCCTCTACATTTTTTCTTGAACTTAAGTGTTTTGACAGTTTTTCATCATTAACAATTCCACTTAAATAGATGACTTGGGTAACCTTGGTTTGTGCCATGTAAGCATTAAAACTATGTGCTGTTTGAGCTTCTTTTTTGTCAAAATTTTGCGTCGAAGAGCTCATGGAGTGCACTAAAAAATACGCTACATCTATATCTTTAGGAATTTTATTTTCGGCTACAGGCTCAAGAAAATCAATTTCAACGATGCTTATTTGTGCTCGTGTTTCTTTATCAACAGAAAGTCTGGTTTGATCGCGAACTAGACAAATAACTTCGTGTCCAAGTTCTAATAGTTGGGGTAATAACCGCATCCCGATATACCCATTGGCACCTGTAAGCAATATTTTCATCTGTTGAAATTTATTTGTTTTTAAGTGCCAAAATACCATTCAAATTAAGGCTGATGTTTATTCGACATTTTATAAGTAGGTGTTGTCGAGTTTGGCTCCTTTGTAATTATTCTTTGTCCATCTTTTTAATCCGTTGATTTAAATCAAATCAAAGGGTACAGCGTTGTTTACTCCAATACCGAAAGGAGATTTTTATAAATCAGCTATTGAAGTTGGCGCGTTGTCGGCTTTGTAATCTAGCATCTTTTTAAAAAACTTTTGAATGGCTTTAGTGTCCGATTTAACCTTAATGAAGTAATGATCTCTGTAAATAGAATATACAGCAAAGTCTCCTTTGTAAATCGTTAATTTATAAAAAGGAATGATCAAAGCATACGATTCTAAACGAGACCTAAACCCAACAATAATTCCTTTTGGTCGTAGTTCAATGTTGCAAACGCTGGTGTTATTGTCTAAAATTAACAAATTGTGAATTTCCACACTTGTTTGGGTAATGAAAAGCTTAGGAGAACCAATGCCATTCATTTTCAAACGTTCTTTTAAGGTAAAGGGTTTACCTAATTCTTCATCAATTTTTCTGGAAACATCCTTGTCGTTATGAGATATATTAAGAAGCATAACTTAAAATTTTCTATTTACAGGCACTTTTTTACCATCTACCCGTTGCGCCAGCATTTGTGCTTTGTTCGGTGAATCATCATCGTTGTCATTAGGATTTATTAGTTTTTTAAAGGCAACCCCTATAATTTGGATAGCCTTCTTAAAAGAATTCAATTGATTTTCTTCCTGATAATTTATCATTTGCAAGTTTTTCTTATAAAGTTAAACAAATACAGCGGTATTAGTTCTTAATGTAATATTAAAAGCACAAAAAATGATTAGTTTTGCAGCCTTATAAGTCCATTTACTATGAATATTCAAGACCTTTTAGAAGTTAAAGTTAAAGAAGCTGTTTTTAATGTATTTCAAGCTAGCCTGCCCAATGTGGAGTTTCAACCTACTCGAAAAGATTTTGAAGGTGATATTACTGTTGTTGTTTTTCCCATGCTTCGTTTAGTTAAAGGAAATCCAGTACACATAGGCGAGCAAATTGGCAAGTATTTGGTGGCTGAAGTTGAAGAGATTATCGCTTTTAATGTGGTTAAAGGATTTTTGAATTTAGTGATAAGTGATAGGTTTTATCTTGATGCATTTCTTGAAATGAAGCACGATAAGTCTTTTGGACACACAAAAACAAAAGAAAATGATGCTGTAATGGTAGAATATTCTTCTCCAAATACTAATAAACCATTGCATTTAGGCCATATTCGAAATAATTTATTAGGATATTCAGTGGCAGAAATTTTAAAAGCGGCTGGCAAAAAAGTGTATAAAACTCAGATTATTAATGATCGTGGTATTCATATTTGCAAAAGTATGCTGGCTTGGCAGAAATTTGGTGCTGGTGAAACACCGAAAACTTCTGGCTTAAAAGGGGATAAATTGGTTGGGAATTACTACGTAGCTTTTGATAAGGCTTACAAGAAAGAAATAGCAGCTTTAGTTGAAAAGGGAATCGATAAAGCTATTGCAGAAAAAGAAGCTCCCCTTTTATTAGAAGCACAACAAATGCTTTTAAAATGGGAGGCTGGTGATAAAGAGGTGGTGGGCCTTTGGGAACAAATGAACCAATGGGTTTACGACGGTTTTGCCGTAACCTATAAAAATTTAGGAGTAGATTTTGACACCTTATATTATGAAAGTGACACCTATTTATTAGGTAAAGATGTGGTTGCAGCAGGTTTAGATAAAGGTGTTTTTTTTAAGAAAGACGATAATAGTGTATGGATCGATTTAACCGATGATGGCTTAGACGAAAAAATAGTACTTCGTTCTGATGGTACTGCGGTATATATGACTCAAGATATTGGTACTGCAATTCAACGTGTAAAAGATTACCCTGATGTTGGTGGTATGGTTTATACCGTCGGAAATGAACAAGATTACCATTTTAAAGTTTTGTTTTTAATTCTTAAAAAATTAGGTTTCTCGTGGGCAGCTAATTTATTTCATTTGAGTTATGGTATGGTAGATTTACCTAGTGGAAAAATGAAAAGTAGAGAAGGTACTGTCGTCGACGCTGACGATTTAATGGCAGATATGACCACCACTGCTGGGAATATTTCGGAGGAATTAGGCAAGCTCGAGGGCTATTCAGCAAACGAAAAAGAAGAATTATATCAAATTATTGGCTTAGGAGCTTTAAAATATTATATTCTCAAGGTGGATCCTAAAAAGCGAATTTTATTTAATCCTGAGGAGTCTGTTGATTTTCAAGGGAATACGGGACCTTTTATTCAATATACCTACGCCAGAATTCAGTCTATTTTAAGAAAAGCTACAGACTTAAATTTGTCTGACGATAGTTTGCCGACAGAATTACATGCAAAGGAAAAGGAATTGTTAAAGCAGCTGCAAGGATACCCTGAGACCATTCAATTGGCGGCAGCGAATTATAGCCCAGCCTTAATTGCAAATTACACCTATGATTTGGTCAAGGAATTTAATTCATTCTACCAAAACGTCTCTATTTTAGGAGAAGAAGATCATCTTAAAAGAGTATTTAGGATTCAATTATCTCAAAAAGTAGGTGAGGTTATTGCCTCGGCTTTTAAATTATTGGGTATTGAGGTGCCCGATCGGATGTAATATGGGGCTAAAATAACTCAGTTATTAAAATAAAAAAAGACCGCCAATGGGCGGTCTTTTTAGTTTGAGTTAGTTTAAAAAGCCAAATTAATTACGCTTTTTCTGCTCTTGAAGCTACTGCTGCAGCATAAACTACAAGTCCAAAACCAATTTTGTTGATAGCATCTCCAATGTTATAGATAACATCCATGTTTAAGCCCCATGTGCCTACAGCATCGTACCATCCTGGAGTACCTGCCATATATCCTAAAGGATAAATAGCCCATCCTACCAATACGAACCAGCATAAGGTTTTGTGAGCTTTTAGTACAGCACCACCAGCAGATTCAGCTAATTTTTTAGCACTACCGAACCAAATCTCATATACGATGTAGAAATAAGCGACACCTGAGAAAAAGCCCCATAAAGCAGGTCCAGTTCCTGTAGTGTATATTGCTTCTCCTACATAACCTGTTACTAACATTATAACAGAAGCTAAAATTAATTTCCACATAAGTGCAGGCTTAGCCCCAGCTACCTTTAAAATTAGGTAAAACTCAACACACATTAGTGGAACCGTTAGTGTCCAATCTACATATCTGAAAAATGTAGGAGATTCACCAACTACTGCCCAATAATCTCTCATGTACCAGTAGTGTACAGCAGCAATAAAAGTAATGATACCAGAAATTAGTATCGAAGTTTTCCATTTTCTATCAAAATCATTCATTGAGAAAAAGAAAAAGGCCGAAGCGGCCATCATGGCCATGCACCCCACAAAGAAGGTAAAGCCAACATAATCGTCAGTAGCCATTTTGGATACCAAAGAAATTGAATTTAAAAAATGTACCATAGTTGTTTTTTTTAGATTAATTTTGTTTAATTATAATCCCACAAAGTTAAACAAAAATTGTTTAAAAAAAAAGGGTTAAATTTAAAGATTGTGAAAAATTATAACATTAACATTCCTAATGTAAGAAACATTTCTATTGTAGCTACATTTTTATTCCTTTGGATTGCAATTTTTTTTGAAGAATCTATTGAAAATATCTTTGCCTTTTTGTTGATATTAACGTTTGGACTTATTCATGGTGCGAATGATATTAAGTTAATCGAAAAAGTTGAAATTTTTAAAAAGGCAAATTTTTTTATTGTTTTAATATACTACATCCTCTTTATACTTTTTAACTGTATTCTTTTTTATTTTATTCCAGCAGTTGCCCTTGTACTTTTTGTTTTATTTAGCGCGTATCATTTTGGAGAGCAACACTGGCTTTCTAGCCTTAAGGAAACAAGTTTCATTCGATCGTTATTTTTTCTGAGTTATGGCTTATTTATTTTTTTCTTGCTCTTTAAGGCGCACAGTACAGAGGTGAATGAAGTCATCAGTACTATTGCAGGCGTAACTTTGCCAACGCAATTTTATACCAATAGCCTTATACTTACTGCTAGTTTAGTCGTAGTATTGTTTGTGGTGCTCAACTTTAGAAAGAATGTTTTTCGAGAAATTGTAAAAGAATTATTTTTACTCCTTGTGTTTTTTATCGTTTTCAACACCGCTTCATTGCTATGGTCTTTTGCTATCTATTTTATCTTATGGCACTCCATACCTTCTTTAGTAGATCAAATACTTTTCTTGTATGGTAATTTTTCTTCATCAAGTATAAAAAAATATATAAAGGCCTCACTCTTTTATTGGCTGATTGCAGTAATCGGCCTAGTCTTGGCTTTATTTTTTCTTAAAGATACGATGGAAGAATCTTTAGCACTTTTCTTTTCTTTTTTAGCTGCGATTACTTTTCCGCATGTGTTAGTCATTAATAAACTAAACCATTCCTAAAAAAACACTCTAAAACTAATTTGCGGCGTAATACCTAAAGACAGGTTTTCTATAGTTTCAATTTCATTTGCATCATTTAAACGGTAATAGGTGTTTAAAATATTTTTTTGATCAAAAACATTTAAGATCGATGCACCCATGGTAGCTTTTATTGTTTTAGTGATTTTAAAATCATAAAGTAAAGAAACATCGGCTCTCAAATAATCAGGGAGTCTGCTGCTATTGGTACTTTGGTAATTAATAACAAAGGGGAAGGTATTGGTGTTTACTGCCGCACTACCTTCTTTCGGTTTTGTATAAGGTCGCCCGGTTCTATAATTTAATCCCACTCCTAATTTTAAATTTTGATAGGTGTAGGTGCTCGCCAAAGTCAGGGTATGGGTGATATCTAAGTTATTAGGAAAGTTAGAGGGCGTCAAGCTATTAAACCTGTATCGATTATTATTGTAAGTATAGGTAAACCAATTACTAAGCGTCCTTGTTTTCTGATTGATTAAAAACTCTAGTCCATTTACAGTATATTGGCCAAGCTCTCCATTAAACTGGTCTTCATTTTGAAACCCTTGGGTCAAGGTACTAATACCCTTAACAAATTTGTAGAAGCCTTCAAGACCAACATATAATTTATTTTTATCGTAACTAACACCTATTGATGCTTGTTTGCTCTGCGTAATGGGCAATGTATTTTCATCCGCTAAGACCCATCTTCTTTTTTCAATACCTAAAAAGTTCTGTTTTAAATCGGTGACCTGGTTGGTCGTTTGGCTTTTAAATTCTCCCTGAAAATTTGCTTTGACAGCCTCAACAAGCGTATAAGCCATATTTACTCTAGGTTCTATCACTAATTTCCGAAACGTATCTATATTTTCAATATAATTAGCTCTTATACCTCCACGTGCCCACAATTTTTTATTGTACGAGGTATAGTTAAACTCTGAGAATAGGGCATGCGTTCTGATAACCCCCTTGGTATTGCTTCTAAAAGGTGGTTGTGTTACATTGGTAAAGTTTGTAATGCCAACTTCGCTGAATTGATAGCCATTTTCCCAATTCAATAGGTTCGAAAAGGTATATGATGAGTTAAGCTGAACAGCTGTTTCGAGAACTTGATTACGTTGAGATAATTCTTGAACAGAATTTGATACCCTATTATCAGAATCTAAATTGTACCTTGTATAATAGATATTGACACGTGTTAAAAAGTCAGCATGCCATTGACTTTCTAAATTAGCACCTATTGATATGTTAGTTTGCTCTAAAGTACTTGTTGTAGTTTCACTAGCAGTTCTATTTTCTTCCTGGTAGTCAAGTACATTATTTATGCTAATAAAGTTGAATCTAAGTTTTTGTTGTTCATTTATATCGTATAACAGTTTACCAGTAAAATCGTAAAAGTAAAAATCTTCCTTCTGATCAATAACATCACTTGTATTTTGATTCATCAGCTCAGAATCTTGAAAAGCCCGATCAAAAAAACGTTCGTAGGTAGGTGTGTTGACAAAATCAGTAATAGACCTTCTCCCAGAAAACTGGAACCCTACTTTTTTTGTTATTGGAATTTGGCCAAAAACATCGGCACTAATAAAATTCATACCCGCACTTCCAAAAGGAGTATCAGAAAGCGTGTTTTTCGATACCATTTGAATAACACTGCTAACACCATCGCCGTAGGCAGCACTAGTGCCATTTTTTATAATCGTTACCTTATCTGTCAAATAAGGATTAAATGCTGATATTAAACCAAAAAAGTGACCTGATTGATACATTTTAATACCATCCCATAGAATTAAATTTTGGTCATTGGTGCCCCCTCGAACATTAATATCAGAAACGGTTTCGTCAATACTTTTTATACCGGGTAGGGCTTGGATAGTTTGTAAAACATCGGGTTCTATCAATCCAGGGAGAATTCCAAAATTAGCAGTTCGCAGCAAAATGCTTTCATCTTGTTGTTTTTTTAGTCCTGTAGTTAAAAAATCATAGACAATGACTTCATCTAGTTCTTGATAAATAGGGCTAAGCCATATTTTTTTACAAGGGGTTGTACTTGTTAATTGGTCTGCGGATATAAAATAGGGTTTAAAGCCTAAATATTTTATTTTTAAGATAGCCTTAGGACCTATATTCTCAATAAAGAAACTGCCATCACTTGTGGTGATTGTGGCTATGTTTTCTTCAAGAATCGTAATAGCTGCACCTTCTAATCCGTTCTCCAGGTAATTTAAAACCGTGCCACAAACAGTAATTGTAGTTATAGTTACTGTATAATAACGTTCGTTGAGTTGTTGAATGATTACTTGGCTTTGTACTTCAATATCTTTTAAAATTGCAGTGAGATCTTCTGAAGTAGGCGCGATAATGCGTATGGTTTCTAGATCTTGATCGACATAAGAGAACTTAATAGTAAACCTACTTTCAAGCTCGCTTAAATAGCTTAGTAATGGAATGTATGTATTATCTTGTTTTTCTTGTGCTTCACAAAAAAAGGTACCTAAAATAAAAAAGAGGCTTAAAAATAAATTAAAAAATTCACGGTGCGTTTTTAGCATATAAAAGCACTTTATTTCCTTCTAAATTAAAATTTAATTGGTTAGGCTGACAAATACTTCGAAGCGCAAGATCTAAATTTTTATGACTAAAACTGCCAGTAAAAAGGGTGCTAAGGTCGATTTTTTTAGCATCGATAGTGACGTTATATTGCCGTTCAAGTTCTTTTAAAACAAAACTTAATGGAATACTTTTAAAAGTACTTTCATTATGAATCCAAGAAGGTTCAAGCATTTCAGTAGGATTGCTAGCGATTACTTTACCATGAAGCACTAAAAAGGAAGTTCCGGCAGGTAACTCTGTTGTTTTTTTATCGAAGCTGACCCGCACTAAACCTTCATAACACGTCACCTCAAAAAAGTCATTTCTACTTTTTACATTGAATTGAGTACCCATAACTTGTACGCGTCCATTGGCGGTTTCAACGGTAAATTTTTGTCCTTTAGCTACCTTAAAAAACGCTTCCCCTTGAAGTTTTAAATCGCGCTTCGTTTCCCAATTTTTATCGGTATAACTAAGCTCAGAGTCAGCATTTAAGAGTACTTTAGAACTGTCTGGTAAAAGAAATGACGTATTTTCAGCTAAAGCTGTTTCAATGGTATTATTTTGGGAATTAAAATAAAAATAAGAACCTGTTAATAGCAAAGCTACAGCAGCTGCAATGCGCATCATTCTTTTAAACGGACTCATTTTAAGGATCTTAGGTCCTTTAGAATTTCTTTTCGAAGTACTATCAGATAAAGCCTTATCCATATCAAAACTAGGTTCTTTTAAACCTTCCGAAGTTTTAATAATTTTTTGATAGCTAGCAAACTCATCCGACTTTTGAAAAGCCTTGAGTTCTTTTGCTGTTAGTTCATTCGCAAGCCATTTGGCTAAATAATTTTCGTGCATAACGTATGCTTTATAGGTATGTAACAATTGACAAAGAAAAAACCCTACCTTAATTAGGTAAGCTCAAATCCCTTCAATTTTTGATCTCAGCGTTTTTAGAGCTAAATGCATCCTTTTTTCTATGGCCTTAATACTCACGTTTTCAATTTCAGCTATTTCAGCGTATTTTTTGCCGTCAATTCTGTTGAGCAAAAAAGTGGTCCGTTGATTTTCGGGTAAATCACCTAAGGCTTTATGTAACTTTTCTTGAAATTGTTTTTCTTCTAATAAAAATTCAGGTGATTCGTTGGTTACTCTCAGGGTATCATCCGCATACTTCAGGCGTACCTTTTCAGCTTTAAGTACATTTAAATATAGATTTTGAGCTATTGTATATACAAACGATTTTGCTTTTGCTGGGCTTACCTTTGCGCAATTTTCCCATAGTTTTAAAAAGGCTTCCTGCACTGCGTCATATGCCTTTTCTTCATTGCCAAATTTATAATAAATGTAGTTAAAGATCGTTTTAGAATGAGCTATAAAAATAGATTTATATATTTCTTCTTTACACACATTCTCATCTTTGGCGCTCATACTATTTAGAGTTTTGTCAAATATATTTCAAAAAAATTTAATACCAAGGTAGGGTATTTTTAAACCTGGTTGTTTTAAAACTATAAAAACATATTAAAACCCAATCGATTATGAAAACTGTATTTAAAAATCTAGCAACAACCTTTCTACTAGTACTGGCACTGCTATTTGGTTCATGCCAGAATGAGTTTGAAGAATTACCAAACGCAGATGATCAAACAAGTATTACCGCAAATTCTGCCACAGCAGCTTTAATTAAACAAGCCAGCTCGAATGATGGCTCTTTTGATAATATTGTTGATGGTTCTAGTTGTATCGCCATACAATTTCCATATACTGTAAAAATTAACGGTTTAGAAATTACCATAGATGCTATTGAAGATTTAAAGCTCATAGAAAAGATTTTTGATGAGTTAGACGATGATAATGATATTCTTGATATTATTTTTCCTATTAACATAACCCTATCTGATTTTACAGAGATTACCATCAATGATGTAGAGGATTTAAGAGAATTAGCCTCTGACTGTATTGAAGGTGGAGGTGATGATGATATCGAATGCATAGATTTTGTATATCCCTTAACCTTTTTTGCTTTCGATGTTAATAATCAACAAACCGGTAGTGTTGTGATAGAGAGTGATAGAGAATTACGTCGGTTCTTTCAAAATTTGGGAGATGATGATATTGTAAGCTTAGATTTTCCAGTGCAATTAGAATTGTATGATGGCCAAAAAATTACAGTTGAAAACAACGCAGAATTGGCAAATGCCTTAAGAAGCGCAAAGGACGCTTGTGATGAAGACGATGATGATGATTATAATGATGATGATTTTAATAAAGAACGATTAGATAATTATTTAGTAGAATGCCCATTTTTAGTTCAGGAAGTAAAGAGAAATAATCAAAATCAAACAGAGCAATACTTTGAATATGCCATGAATTTTAAAGAAAATGGAGAAGTTAAGGTTTTTGATAGACAAGGTAACGTTCTTAATGGTACATGGACCACCCGTGTAGGGGCAGAAAGAGTGCTTCTTACCTTAAGCTTTGACGCTATAGTTGATTTTACTTTGGAATGGTTTGTATATGAAATCGAGGAAGGTAAAATCAAATTATTCGCCGGTGATGGGAATAAAATTATTATGAAAAGAAAATGCGATTTTATAACAAATGTTACTGAAAGATTACGCAGCATCTTAAAAGAGTGTAGCTGGGAAATTGCAAAAGTAATTATTGCAGGTGATCCAATTGAGCGCTTAATAGGATATAATTTTAAATTTTCACCAAACAATGTGGTTACCTTGAGTAAAGGTCAAATTGTTTCACAAGGTACTTGGGAAATTAAATTAAATGCTCAAAATATTCTTGTCATGGCTATTTCTATTGGAGCAGAACAAGACGTTAGTTTTGAATGGCCTATTAGGGATTTAACCGATAAATATCTAAAATTCGAAATTCCAGGTACAAATTACGAATTGATATTAGAAAGAAATTGTAATCAAGGTGTTGTTTGTACTGAAGCTTACATAGAGGATGTTATTCAAAATTGTAAATGGAAAATCACCAATGAAGATGGTACGTTTTTTCAAGATTTAAAAATTGACTTCTCTAACAAAAATATTCATGTTCACAACCCTAATAATACGGTTGTAGACGAAGGAAACTGGGATATTGAAGGTACTACATTACGATGGAACGATTTGAGCATGACCCTTGCCAATTATATAGGGGATTGGAATGTCATTGAATGTGGGGATAACTTTTTTAAGCTAAAAAGAGGAGATGAAATTATTAAATTAACTAAAGTGTGTGATTAATTTTAAGAGCTAAGCTATTTTTTAGACCTCACTTCAAAAGCGTTTAGCGTATCGCTCAAGAAGAAAATAGAACTGCCAAGTCCGGCAAGTCAAAGTAGAGTTGAACTTAATCTCAGAAAAGGCAGCTATTATAGCTGCCTTTTTTTGTGCTTATATTTTTTTGCGTGAAACAACAGACTTCCCGTTGTTATTATTAAATTTGCAACTCTTGATAATACTGTAAAACTATGTTTGATAATTTAAGCGAAAAGCTAGATAAAGCACTTCATGTACTAAAGGGACATGGACAAATCACTGAAATTAACGTTGCAGAAACCTTAAAGGAAGTTCGTAGAGCTTTATTGGATGCCGATGTTAACTTTAAAATCGCTAAACAATTTACAAATACGGTAAAAGACAAGGCTTTAGGTCAAAATGTGTTAACTTCTTTACAACCAGGCCAGTTAATGGTAAAATTGGTTAAAGATGAATTAACAACCTTAATGGGGGGCGAGGCAGAAGGCATCAATTTATCTGCAAATCCTTCAATAATTTTAATGTCTGGTTTACAAGGTTCAGGTAAAACTACTTTTTCGGGCAAACTGGCTAATTTTTTAAAAACCAAAAAATCTAAAAAACCTTTATTGGTGGCCTGTGACGTGTACAGACCAGCAGCGGTTGATCAGTTGCATGTGGTTGGAGATCAAATAGGGGTTGAGGTATTTTCTGATCGAGGAAATACCGATCCTGTGGCGATTTCGAAAGCAGGTATCGCATATGCCAAAGCGAATGGTCATAATGTGGTGATTATAGATACGGCAGGTCGTTTGGCAGTTGACGAGCAAATGATGAAAGAAATTGCCGATGTCCATAAAGCCATACAACCGCAAGAAACCTTGTTTGTTGTAGATGCCATGACTGGGCAAGATGCCGTAAATACGGCGAAAGCTTTTAATGATATTCTAAATTTTGATGGGGTTATTCTAACAAAATTAGATGGTGATACGCGAGGTGGTGCCGCCATATCGATTAAGTCTGTTGTAAATAAACCAATTAAGTTTATTGGTACAGGAGAAAAAATGGATGCCATTGATGTGTTCTATCCTTCTCGTATGGCAGAGCGTATTTTAGGAATGGGTGATGTTGTTTCTTTGGTAGAAAGAGCTCAGGAGCAATTTGATGAAGAAGAAAGCCGAAAGTTACAGAAGAAAATAGCGAAAAATCAGTTTGGTTTTGACGACTTTTTAAGTCAGATTCAGCAAATTAAGAAAATGGGAAGCATTAAAGATTTGATGGGGATGATCCCTGGTGCAGGGAAAGCATTAAAAGGCTTAGATGTAGATGATGACGCTTTTAAACATGTTGAAGCGATTATACATTCGATGACGCCAGTAGAGCGCTCTACACCCTCAAAATTAGATGCCAGCAGAAAAAAGAGAATTGCCAAAGGCAGTGGTAGAAACATTCAAGAAGTTAACCAATTGCTAAAACAATTTGATCAAATGAGTAAAATGATGAAAATGATGCAAGGCGGTGGCGGAAAAAAAATGATGCAGATGATGGGCGCCATGAAAGGTATGAAATAATGAAACCGGTTCAAAAGAAACCATCAACGAACAACGAATAACGAATAACGATAAACGATAAACTCATGCAATTACTAGACGGCAAAAAAGTATCTAACGAAATTAAAGATGAAATTGCAGCACAAGTCGCAAAAATGCGTGAACGAGGAGAAAAAGTGCCTCATTTAGCAGCTATCCTTGTGGGTAATGATGGTGCAAGTTTAACGTATGTCGGGAGCAAAGTACGGTCATGTGAACGGGTGGGCTTTGAGTCTACCTTAGTTAAAATGCCGAGCACTACCTCTGAACTAGAACTTTTAAATAAAATTAAAGAACTAAATGAAGATGACCAAATCGATGGTTTTATAGTTCAATTACCATTACCACCACAAATTGATACGCAAAAAGTATTACTGGCTGTAGATCCTGATAAGGATGTTGACGGTTTTCACCCAATGAATTTTGGGAAAATGGCCCTCGATATGAGTACTTTTATTCCAGCAACACCGTTTGGAATTTTGGAGCTTTTAGAGCGTTACAATGTAGATACAAAGGGTAAACATACCGTAGTTATTGGTCGTAGTCATATTGTAGGTAGACCCATGAGTATTTTAATGGGTCGTAAAGGGTGGCCTGGAAACTCAACGGTTACTTTAACCCACAGTCATACTAAAAACATTACACAAATAACTTCGCAAGCAGATATCATTATATCGGCATTGGGAGTGCCCAATTTTTTAAAAGCTGAAATGGTAAAGGACGACGCTGTTGTGATCGACGTAGGGATTACTAGGGTAGCCGACGATACCAAAGAAAAAGGCTATTATATCACGGGTGATGTAGATTTTGAAGCGGTTAGTAAAAAGGCATCATTTATTACCCCTGTTCCAGGTGGTGTCGGCCCAATGACCATTGCCATGTTATTAAAAAACACCTTATTGGCTAGAGAACGTCATAGAGGTAGAAAATAATCTAGCCTATCATGCGTTATTTAATTAGCGTATTTTCTGTACCACCCGGCTGACCAACTACCACATGAATTTAAGTTTAGAACCTTTTTTTAATAATTCATAACACCTACTTTGTATAGCGGGCTTTGATGGCTATTTTAAAAAAGTAAATCCTGCATTTGTCAGTCTTTTAGGCTATTCGGTAGAAGAATTAATGTCTAAAAAAATAAGTGATTTTATTTTTGAAGAAGATAGAGAGTTAACCATTAGTTTTAGAGAAAGTCTTATGAGTGGAACGCCACTCGTAAATTTTGAAAACAGGTATATCAGTAAAACCGGAAAAATTATTTGGCTCAATTGGACCTCTATTCCTTTGACCAACGAACAACTCATTTACGCCTTAGCCAAAGATATTAGCTACAAAAAACAACTTGAAGGAGAACGCGCCGCAGAATTTGTAAAGTTGGACAAAAAAAATCAAAACTTAAAAACCTTAAACTATAAAACCTCACACGATTTACGATCCCCTATAAATAATATTTTGGCCCTGAGTAATTTATTAGATTTAGAGGGTATGGTCGATAAAGAGAATATAAAAATTCTTGAACTTATTAAAGTATCAGCAGAAGGTTTAAAAAAATCTTTGGACGACTATATTGATCATTTGAAACACGCCGATACCTTAGAGATACAAGAGCAAGAACTTAGTTTTGAAGAGGTGCTTGGGGATGTTCAAAAAACAATAAGCACATTGATTGAATCTTCACGGGCTGAGTTTACGTGCGATTTTACAGCTCTAGAAATAATTTCTTTTAATCGCCCTTATTTGGAAAGTATCTTTTTGAATTTTATAAGTAATTCTATTAAGTATGCTAGGCCTAACAGGGTTCCAAAGATAGAAATTACTTCAAAAGTTGAAGGAGGTAGAAAAAAATTAATTTACACCGATGCCGGTCTCGGCTTTGATATGAATCGTGTAGGAGATAAAATATTTGAAGTAAATCATGGGTTTCATAACAATAAAGAAAGCAAAGGTGTTGGTTTATACCTGGTACGCAACCACGTTCATAAACTAGGCGGCACTATTTCCGTAAAAAGTGACGTTAATGTAGGAACTACCTTTACGATTACTTTTAAATAGCCATCCTCAATAGACAGGTCTAAATGTTAGTTCAAATTATTTCGCAAATAACTGCGTCATATCTTTGAACGCTTTAAATTCTAAAGCATTTCCTGCAGGGTCTAAAAAGAACATGGTGGCCTGTTCACCAACAAGACCCTCAAAGCGAATATAAGGTTCGATAACGAACTTAACTCCTTTAGCTTTTAACGCCATTGAAAAAGACTCAAACACTTCCCATGGTAAAACTACACCATAATGCGGTACAGGAACAGCATGACCATCAACAGGGTTGTGGTGTATGGTTTCTGTTTCACTTTTAGGTTTGTAGTGAATTACTAATTGATGTCCAAAAAGATTGAAGTCTACCCAATGATCACTACTTCTGCCTTCTTCACAATTTAAGATTTCGCGATAAAAAGTCCTACATTCGGCCAAATTATGAACAGGAATAGCAATGTGAAATGGAGTAACTTGAGTCATGATTTATTTTTTATTAAAAATAGTTTTTTATTCTGATTTCAAAAAATCTATAATTTGAAAATTTACGTCGTCTTGATGAAGGGAATGTCCTAAGCCTTGAGTTTTAAGTAGGGTGCTATTTTGCCAGTTTTTATGAATTCGTTCCGCAGCACTAAACGGTGCTATAGCATCAAATTCATCGTGAACTAGAAGCCCCTTTGTTGAAAACTCACTTGAAAATTTTGAAATAGAAAATTCCTCAATATGAAAACCATAGATTTGTTTAAAATACTCGTTTAGACTGCTCAATACGGTATCATTAAATTTTAAAAGGTTTTGGTAATGTGCTATAATTTCAGAAAGTTCTGAGGGTGACCCGAGCGACACCACTTTTTCAATGGTGTTGGTTGGATTTTTATATTGGTGGTACATACTTGTCATGCCACCCATAGAATGACCAATAATATAATTTGGCTTGTAAAGCTCAATGACCCTTTCTGAACAGGCAGTATAAATGGGAACATTTAAAAAATCACCCGTCGAATTTCCATGAGCGGGAGCATCAAAAGCAATGATGTTATAATCTTCTCGTTTTAAAAATTCAATTAAATTTTTCCATCTATAGACATTACTTTCCCAGCCATGCAATAACAAAACAGTTTTATTATTTCCTTCCCAAGTATAGGTTTGTAATTTTATATTTTCAACACTAACTAGCTCACCTTTGGCCTTATTTAAATAGTTTTTTTGATGTTCTAAAATAGCACCTTTTCTGGGAGAAGAAAAAAGGACAAAGGCTTTTTTGGCTACTTTTTCCTTTGAAAATAAGGCTAAAGTGTTAAAGTAGCTTCCGTAGGCCAGAGGTAATATGGTATTTATTATTTTCTTCATGAAGTAAAATTATGCTTCTTCTCTATGTACTTTTTCAAAGTCAAAAGCGGGTAAGCAAATGGCAAGATACTCGCACGCTTCATCAAACGGATTGGAATATTGAACTCTCGTATTTTTTTCGATTTTAATGGACTCACCAGCTTCTAATACTATTGTTTCTCCGTCAATTATAAACTGCTTTTTGCCCTTTATGATGAAGGTAAATTCATCAAATTCTGGCGTTTGAAAAGGTTCGCTCCAGCCCGGAGGCGCCACCATTTTAGCAATACTCACGCGGTCATCTTTGGTACTAGCTTTCCCGAAATGCTCCTCGATTTTCTTGCCATCAGTTGTCGGTACAATAAAAGGAGATTTTTGAAGGGTGTATTTTTTCATAAAATAATGGGTGTAAAGGTCAAAAGTTAGTACGTTCAGGGTGGAGTTCCTATTTTAAATTCATGCAAAAGGTGTAAACCAGAAACGAACTACTCCCAAGCTAACATCATGTATTTTATTTTTGCAGCATCAGGTATTTGAACTTCTTCGATATTTAAACTTGAATCATATCTTAAACTTTCAGGTAATTCTTTTTTATCAATCGTAAAATAAAGTCCGGATTCTTTTAAAAGAATGACCACATTATTCATAGACGTAATGATTTTTTTTATAGCGTACTTTTCTTTTATATCTTTAAAGGTGCTATTGATATTTAGCCCTTTTTCAGTAGTATACCGTGGGTCATAAATACGAATATTTTCAATGGTGGCAGTGGAGTCATTAGTCGGTGTTAAGCTTAATAAATGCTGACCTCCTTTTTCGAAAACCTCTATTTTTTGATACATTAAATCAGGATTAATAATCCCTTTTTTCTTGTTAACTGAATCATTTTTTATAGCTGTTTCAGTATTCATGATGGCATTTAACTTCGGAATTCCTTCACTGGTTACTATAGAGTCTTCCGCAAAAATAGTCTCTAAATCGGTTACTTTTGTGTTTTTGGTTAAAAGTCCAAGACTGTCATTTTTGATCTTGAATTTAGGATTTTCAGTAGAACAACTGATAAAAAATAATGAGCTTGCCAAAAATGCAAGAGAAAATAAGTGTTTCATATGAAATGATCTGTTTTTATAATTACGTTTAATTAGCGCATTACTTTTTTTAGAATCCCTAAAACACCTCTAATAAAAGTAGCGCTCGTTAAAACTTTAAGTACGGGGTTCATCCTTGTGCTAGTTGTTGTTCTTCGGGTTGCGCTGCTCTTTTTTGCATGGCTTTCTTCTTTTTGTGCAAGCTCTTCTGCCTTTTCAATTTTTTTATTTAAAATTTCATAAGCACTTTCGCGGTCTATGACTTCGTTATATTTAGAAACGAGTGTAGAGTTAGTGATGACTTGTTTTAATTCTTTATCCGATAAAACATCCATTCTACTCATTGGCGCTCTAAGCATGGTTGCCGCTAAAGGAGTGGGTCTTCCCTTTTCATCTAAAGCAGAGATTAAGGCTTCGCCAATCCCCAATGAAGTCAGTACTTCTTTGGTATCGTAAAATTCAGATTCGGGATAGTTTTCGGCAGTTAGTTTAATTGCTTTTCTATCGCGAGCGGTGAATGCCCGCAAGGCATGTTGTACCTTTAATCCCAGTTGAGCTAAAACTTCATTGGGTACATCAGTTGGATTTTGTGTAACAAAATATAAGCCTATTCCTTTAGATCTAATGAGTTTTACAATACTTTCTATCTGATTTAAAAGCGCTTTTGAAGCTTCATTAAATATTAAATGTGCTTCATCTATAAATAAAATTAAATTAGGTTTATCGCTATCGCCTTGTTCAGGAAATGTATCATATATTTCAGCTAATAAACTCAACATAAAGGTGGAGAATAATTTAGGGCGATCTTGAATGTCAGTTAATCGTAAAATATTAATATAGCCTTTTCCTTGAGCATCAACTCTGGTTAAATCATGAACATCAAAAGATTTTTCTCCGAAGAATAATTCTGCTCCTTGTTGTTCTAGTTCAATTATTTTTCTAAGAATTGTGCCGGTAGAGCTCGTATGTATTCTCCCATATTCTTTGGTAAACTCTTCTTTGCCTTCTTCGGTAGCATATTGTAATACTTTTTTAAAATCCTTTAAATCTAAAAGCGGATACTTATGATCATCACAATACTTAAATATGACAGCAACGATACCTTCTTGGGCATCTGATAAGTCTAATATTCTCGAGAGCAAAACAGGACCAAACTCTGACACTGTAGCTCTTAGTTTTACACCGTCTTGTTCAGATAGTGATAATATTTCAACAGGAAAACTCTTTGCTTCAAAGGGGAGTCCTATTTTAGCGTGGCGCTCATCTATTTTTGCATGACCAGGGCTCGGTTGTGCCAAGCCACTTAAATCTCCTTTAAGATCCATCAATAAAACAGGAATACCTTTCTCCGATAAATTTTCTGCAATTACTTGAAGGGTTTTGGTTTTTCCAGTACCAGTGGCTCCTGCAATAAGTCCGTGCCTGTTTAAGGTTTTTAGGGGAATTTTTACAAAAGCATTGGTTATGGTTTCGCCATCTAAAATAGCAGACCCCATCGTAATATAATCGCCTTTGGTTGTGTATCCTTCTTCAATATGGGTAAAGAACTGCTCTTTAGTACTCATTTTTAGGTATAGTTTACGTAAAAATAAGGTAATTTTATACAATTAGAAAAACCAATATTAAATTTCATTTTTTAATTAAAAAGTATTCGTGTTATGAAAAGTTATTTTATTTTTTTAGGTCTGTTATTTTTCTCTTTCAATATCACCGCGCAGGATAAAATGGCAGTCATTTATCATGAATCTCACGAGATAAAGAAACAGTCAGCACCTTTTAGTGATGTTGTAGAAGTTGGCAACCTATTTTTTTTATCGGGACAACTAGGGATGAATCATACAACAAGAACCTTAGTAGAAGGCGGCATAGTAGCAGAAACAACACAATCCATAAAAAATATACAGGCAGTTTTAGAACATCATAAGATGAATTTATCTCATGTTGTAAAATGTACTGTTATACTTAGCTCTATGGATGATTTTGCTGTTTTTAACGAAGTCTATAGCAAATATTTCACCAATAAACCCGCAAGGACAACGTTTGCTGCCAGCGGATTAGCCAGAAACGCTAAGGTAGAAATTGAGGTTATAGCGGCTAAAAACTAGGTTGAAAGCTAAAAAATCAACAACCTTTTCATTCCCTAGCCGTTCGTTGTAATGACTTAAAAAAAAATAGGATTCTAGTATCAGATTTCTATAGTTTAGGTAGCGTTCTAAATTCTTATTGTATCTTTGCAAAATGTTAGAAAATGAAGTTTTGGCATTAGTCAATAAAGGGGAAATGCTACCCTTAATGGAAGAATTTTACACCATTCAAGGCGAAGGTTTTCATAAAGGTACGGCAGCTTATTTTATTAGAGTTGGTGGTTGCGATGTGGGTTGCCATTGGTGTGATGTGAAAGAAAGTTGGAATGCAGAAACGCATCCCCCAACCGCTATACAAACTATTATTGATAATGCAGCAAAATATTCTGATACTATTGTAATTACTGGTGGTGAGCCACTTACATGGGATATGGGGCCTTTAACAAGAGGCTTAAAAGTAAAAAATCTTAAAACGCATATTGAAACATCTGGAGCCTACCCACTTACTGGTATTTGGGATTGGATTTGCCTTTCGCCAAAGAAAAACAAGTTACCTGTTGGTAGAATTTACGATGAAGCACACGAGTTGAAAATTATTATTTTTAATAAGCACGACTTTATTTTTGCCGAAGAACAGGCGGCAAAAACTAATGGCAATTGTATTTTGTATTTACAGCCAGAATGGAGTGTACGCGATAAAATGGTGCCTTTAATTGTAGATTACGTCATGAAAAATCCTAAATGGAAAGTCTCACTGCAAACACACAAATATTTAAATATTCCTTAGAAGTGGTTGCTGGTTGCTGGTTGCTGGTTGCTGGTTTGTTCTGAGCGTCTTGTTGAAATAATTTAAATTATTAGTTTTAAAAATAGTTCACTTAGAGCGGAACGATTACATGTTGGGTCATCAGTTAAAAAAAATATTTTCAACTAACAACTAACAACTAACAACTAACAACTAACAACTAACGTCCGCCATTTGCTTCTAAATCAAGCAAACATTCTGTATCAAAATCAGGTACCTGTCCGTTTTTTGCGGTTATCATTTTACGCATGCCAGCACCAAATTCTAATTCAGCCCGCATTAAGCATCCATCTTGGTTGCAATGTTTATTGCCAATTTCCTCACCACTTACTTCATCAGTGGTAACTCCTTCATGCGGATTTACCATATCAGAGCCAATGTTTACGAGTCCGAACAGATGCCCAAATTCGTGCAGTAAAGTGGCTGTTTCCACAGTCCCTGTTGAAATACGAGTGCTTTTGGCGGCTAAATTTATGATAGTAGATTCGTAGATTACCATTGATGTGTTTCGGTAAACGGCTCCTAATGTTACTAAATCGGCCTCAGGTTCGTCGTCATCAGACGGTGCATCGGAGAAATAAATATAGACAGCCAAGGTTTTTCCTTGATTAAAAGCTGTTCGGTTTTTAGTTTCTAAATCAGCTACTTCTTGCAGTTTTAAGGTTTCTTTATTTGGCGAATCAAGTTCTAAATAGGTGATTTCTATGATTTCTTTAAAGGTGCGTTCTTTTAAAAACTCCACTAAATCAGCTATTGTTGTAGGGGTAGGTTTAAAGCCATTAACATAGCCAATTTCAAGTTTTAATTTATCAAATGTATCATTAGATAATAAGTCGTTAGCAGAATCTCCTATTGCTTTAAAGCTTGCGGGCTTGTCAATCGGTTGATTCGCATCTGTATCCGTATCATTATTTGAGCTTTTAGAACAACTAAAAACAAACAACAGCAGAAAGGCAAAAACAGTAAAAAAATTCTTTTTCATAGTTTAAATTTTGTAAAAACGAGCACTACTTTATCAGAACGTAAGCAAAAACATTCTATTATGCGTTTAAGCTAAGTTTAGCCAAATAGTCAAAATGCTCACCCTCTTCTATAAGTTCGCATTTTAAATTATTCGCCATGGCGGCTCGTTGTAAGGTGTTGTAATCAATATAAAGCCAATCAAACGTGCTGCTTTTTTCTCCTTTATATGCCATGGTAAAGCTTACTTCACCATAATAGGTGTTACCATCAGGAATCCAATAGCCGCCATCTTCATCTTCATCAAACATATAAATTAGATCACTAGAGTCAACTATAATTTGACCCTCAGGATTTAAAAGACTTTTTAAATGGGTAAAAAACCGATTTAGATGTGATAATTTTCCGACAATGCCAATTCCGTTCATTAGTAATAAAAGAGTATCAAAGGTTTCGCCTTTAAAATCGTAAATGTCTGCACATTTAGTAGCAATAACACCTCTTTCCTTACAAACTTCAATGGCACCCATTGAACGATCTAATGCCGTGGCCCTGTAGTTTTTTTGCTGTAGATACAAACTATGGCTTCCTGCACCACAGCCAATATCTAAAATACTGCCTTTACACAAGGCTAATGCCTTTTGTTCTAACGCAGGCATTTGTTTAAAGTCTCGAAACAAATAAGGTAGTGGCAGGCTGTCTTCTTCCTCAAAAGACGAATAGGTAATGATGTCCGACGTATAATTTCCATTTTGAAAGTCTAAAACTGCCTTTCCAAAAATATCCTTTGCCATTTATTTCGTATTTTGCAGCAAAAATCAGGTATTTATATAACTTTAAAAAATAAAAGAATAGGGCTAGGTACATAATTGTCATCCTATTTTTTAGTGCGCCGAAAAAAAATTTTCAAAAAAGGTGTAAAAAACAGTTAGCGTATTAAAGTAATGGACGATGAAATAGCCAAATTGCCTAAGCTCGCGAAAGATAAGCATAGCGAAAACAAAAAATTCTTTTCAAAACTAAAGAAAAAGCCGCCCAAGAATTTAGATTACCTGATGCAAGAATTGCACGAAAAAGAATTTCAAAGAACAGATTGTTTGTCATGCGCTAATTGTTGTAAAACTACAGGACCGCTTTTTACAAATTTAGATATTGAACGAATTTCAAAACATTTTAAGCTAAAACCACAGCAGTTTATTGCTCAGTATTTGCGCCTTGATGAAGAAAATGATTACGTGTTACAGCACGTGCCGTGTACTTTTTTAGGAGCTGATAATTATTGTTCAATTTATGAGGTAAGACCAAAGGCTTGTCGCGAATTTCCGCATACAGACCGCAAAAAGTTTCAGCAAATAAGTTCTTTAACACTGAAAAATGTTGCTATATGCCCAGCGGCTTTTAATATTGTAGAAGCTATGAAAAAGAACATAAAGTTTTAATTTTTTTGTATTTTTAATCCTATGGAAGCACTGCTAAATTACTTTGAAACGATCCCCTCTTTGCACCGTTCTTTGATTTTAGTTGGCGGAATCACTTTTTTTTGGCTTTTAGAAGGTGCTTTACCTTTATTTAAATTCTCTTATAAAAAATGGAAACATGCCTTACCTAATCTCTTTTTTACCTTAACTACGATTATCATCAACTTTGCCTTGGCTTTTTTACTCTTAAAAACTAGTGATTGGACGGTAGCAAATAATTTCGGTGTGATTCATTGGGTATCCTTACCGCTTTGGGCCTATATATTGATTGGCGTATTATTGATGGATTTTATTGGTGCTTATTTAGCGCATTATGTAGAGCATAAAGTAAAGCCACTTTGGATGATACATTTAGTACATCACACCGATCACCATGTCGATACAACCACGGCTAATAGGCACCATCCGCTAGAGAGTATGATTCGTTTTGCCTTTACGCTATTGGCTGTTTTGGTGGTGGGTGCACCGATTGGTATTGTCATGTTGTACCAATCTCTTTCCTTAATATCCACGCAATTTACCCATGCGAATATTAAATTACCTAAGAAAGTCGATGCAGCTATAAGTTGGGTATTGGTTTCTCCTGATATGCATAAAATACACCATCATTATGTATTGCCTTATACAGATAGTAACTACGGCAACATATTTTCACTCTGGGATCGGCTTTTTGGAACCTTTAAGAAGTTTGATCGTGATGCTATCGTTTATGGCGTTGATACTTTTCCCGATGAAGTTGAAAATAGTAATTTAAAATCGCTCTTAAAACAGCCATTTCATACCTACAGAAAGCCGACTAGGGTAGAAGAGTAAGGTTTATACAAGTTAGATGTGATCTGTAGCAACTTTAAAATGCTAATGGCAATACCACTTGTGTAATAAAAATGTATTTTTGAAAAAGAAGTTGTTTGATTTTTAAACTGAAGTTGTTTACCCTTTTAGTTTTCAAGAAAAAAAATGAAGTTTTTAGCTCCTAAAAAAGTTTAAATAACCTTTGCTTTAAGCATCTACAAAAAACTAAAAGTCCTCTGAGAATTTCTTAGCTAAAAAAACATATATTGAATTTAGAATATTTTATTGCAAAACGGTTGGCTTTTGGTAAAACTCATAAGAATGGAGTGTCAGGGCCTATTATAAAAATAGCCATTGCAGCAATAGCCATAAGTATTGTTATGATGCTTATTGCAATAGCTACTGGGGTTGGACTTAAAAAGAAAATCAGAGAAAAAGTAGCGGCTTTTAATGGGCATATTCAAATAAGTAATTATGACAATAACAGCTCAGAAGTTTCAGTGACGCCTGTTTCTTTAGAGCAAGATTTTTATCCTGAATTTAAGTCCGTTCAAGGCATATCACATATTCAGGCAGTGGCTAGTAAAGGAGGCATTGTGAGAACTGACGACACAGTAGAAGGGATTTTGGCTAAAGGAGTAGGGAAAGATTACAACTGGAGTGTTTTTCAAGAATATTTGGTAGCAGGTCGTTTGCCTGATTACAGTGGCGAAAGAACCGATGAGGTGATGATTTCAAGCTTACTTGCAAATCGGTTAAAGTTAAAATTAGCGGATACCTTCTTTTCTGTTTTTCTAAGAGATAACGACCCGTCTAAAATACCAAATCAACAGAAATCAACCATTGTAGGCATCTATGATAGCGGTTTTGAAGAGTTTGATGCTACCTATGTCTTTATGGATATTCGCCACATTCAACGGATGAATAAATGGGAAGAAAATCAAGTAGGTAATTTTGAAGTTTTTTTGAATAATTTTGATGATATTGATGAAAAAACTAATGAAATTTATGGACGAACCTTATCTACCTTAGATACCAAATCAATAAAAAATAAATACGGACATATTTTTCAATGGATAGATCTTTTTGACTTTAATACCGCCCTAATTATTGGAATTATGATCATAGTAGGGGGAATTAATATGATTACAGCCTTACTCGTTTTAATTTTGGAGCGAACACCTATGATTGGTGTTTTAAAAGCTTTAGGAGCAACAAATTGGAGTGTGCGTAAAATATTTTTATTTAATGCCGCCTACTTAATCAGTGTAGGTTTGTTTTTAGGGAATCTTTTTGGCTTAGGAATTTTATGGGTACAAGACAAATACCGGGTTTTTAAATTTCCGAACCCTAAAGAGTATTACATAGAATACATACCAGTACATATTGATTTTTTCTCTATTCTAGTGCTTAATATAGGGGTTTTGATTTTGTGTACTTTAATGCTTTTAATCCCTTCATATATTATCACTAAAATCTCGCCAGTAAAAGCGATAAAGTTTGATTAAGGGCAAAATAATAGGTATCATGAAAACAATTTTTAGATTTTTATTTGTTTCGTTTTTAGTTTTAGGAGTACTCATTTCTTGTTCTAAAAATAATACAACAGGTGAGGGTCCTAAGAATGAAATAGTTCAACTTCCCCTTTTTAAAGTAAGCACAAATGGCAATACCATTGTGGATGAACCAAAGGTCGATGCGCAATTAGCTATTTTAAAAGACGGTATTGTCGACCAAGAAAGTAATATAGGGATCGAATTTAGAGGCTCTTCATCGCAACAATTTCCAAAAAAATCATACGGTTTTGAAACACGTGATAGTAATAATGAAGATGTAGATATTTCTTTATTGGAATTTCCAGAAGAAGAAGACTGGATTTTATACGCGCCTTATAGCGACAAGTCCTTAATCAGAAATAAGTTAATTTATGATTTGTCTCGCGATATTGGTCGCTATGCAAGTAGAAGTGAATTTGTAGAACTTGAAATAAATTCGGAATACCGTGGTGTATATGTGTTTATGGAAAAGTTAAAAAGAGGAAAAGACCGTATCGATATTAACAATTTAAAAGAAGATGAAAATTCAGGAGAAGACCTTACTGGAGGTTATATTTTAAAGCTTGACAAGCTGTCCTTATCCGATAGTTTTGGAACCGGATTGGGGTATAACAGTACAAATTCTTTTAGGTCTAATTTCGCTCCCCTACTGGCTACCGGAAGTCAAGATATTAATTTTTTATATGAAGACCCCGATGCAGAGGATATTACCACAGAACAAAAAACTTATATCAGTACCTACGTTAAAGATTTTGAAAATGCCTTGGCCTCACCCCAATTCAAAGATGCGACACAGGGGTATCAGGCTTTTATTGATGTTGATAGTTTTATCGATTATTTTATCTTAAACGAACTTGCTAATAATGTTGACGCCTATCGCATCAGCACCTATTTACAAAAGGAGAAGAATGAAAAGTTAAAAATGGGGCCTATCTGGGATTTTAATATAGCCTTCGGGAATGCAGATTATTGTGGTGGTGGCACTACCAACGTCTGGGCCTATAAATTTAATGAGCGCTGTGCTGGTGATACCTGGTTAATTCCTTTTTGGTGGGATAGATTACTACAAGACCCTGCTTTTGTCTCCAAATTAAAGGTCCGATGGGAACAACTGCGGAGTAGTAGCTTGGCAAATAGTGCCATCTTAGCGAAAATATCTTCGTATAAAGATACCCTAAATAACATGGGAGCCAGGAATAGGAATTTTGAAAAGTGGTCTGTTTTATCTGTTTATATATGGCCAAATAATTTTGTTGGTAATAGCTACGATGCAGAAATAGACTATTTAGAGAATTGGATAATAGCAAGGTCAAGTTGGTTAGATACAGCGATACAGGACCTCTAAGAAAATAAATTTAAAACCCTTCATTATGAAAAATAAATATCATTTTGCTTTTATGTTTTTACTGATCTTAACAGGAAATTCATACGCTCAAAAATTATCAAAAATTGAGAAAAAAATTATTACTTCGGTAGAAAAAAATAATGCGGATGCCCGTTCTTTTCTAGAAAAAGTGGTCAATATAAATAGTGGTACTTTAAACCTTGAAGGTGTTAAAAAGGTAGGTTTCGTTTTTAAAGATGCCTTTGATGCTCTTAATTTTAAAACGTCATGGATAGAGATGCCGCAAGAACTAAACCGTGCCGGGCACTTATTTGCAGAAACTTCTGGAGCAAAAGGAAAAAAACTGGTATTGATAGGGCATTTAGATACGGTTTTTGAGGCTGATAGCCCTTTTCAAACCTTTAAAATGCTTAATGATAGTGTAGCCCATGCACCTGGGGGTAATGACATGAAAGGGGGCAATGTTATTATTTTATATGCCTTGAGAGCCTTACAAGAAAACGGACTCCTGAATGATGCTCAAATAATAGCAGCTTTTACAGGTGATGAAGAAAGTGCAGGAAAACCACTTGATATCAGTAGAAAAGATTTGATTGATGCCGCAAAACGCAGTGATATTGCCCTTGGTTTTGAGACTTCAACAGGTTTTAACTATGCAACAGTAGCCAGAAGGGGTTCCTCTGGTTGGGAGGTAGATGTACAGGGAAAAAGAGCACATTCTTCAGGTATTTTTAGTGAAAATACAGGGGCTGGTGCTATTTTTGAAATGTCACGTATTTTAAATAGTTTTTATGAAGACGTAAAAGGGGAAGAATTTTTAACCTTTAATCCCGGCGTATTATTAGGAGGAACCTTTGTCACCTTTGATGCAAAAACCAGTAAAGGAACAGCTTTTGGCAAATCTAACGTCGTAGCACAAACCGCAATGGTAAAAGGCGGTCTTAGATTTATGTCCGAGGAGCAAAAAGAAAGTACTCGAAATAAAATGCGCGACATTGTTGCCAATAATTTACCGAATACCAGTGCAACGATAAGTTTTACAGATAGCTATCCGGCCATGGAACCTACCGAAGGAAATCAACAATTATTGAAACAATTAAATCAAGTAAGTTTAGATTTGGGTCAGGGAGAAGTAGCAGCTTATGACCCTGGTAAAAGAGGCGCTGCAGACACTTCATTTGTTGCCGAATACGTTGCCTGTTTAGATGGTTTGGGTACCATGGGATCAGGAGCACATACGCCTGAAGAAACTGTAAATCTAAATACTATTGAAGCGTTAACAAAAAGGACCGCTATCTTAATTTACAGACTTATTAATCAATAGTATAAGATGACTAAACTATTCTTTAATACGACAACCGTAAAAATCGACGTGGGCGAACTGGTAAGTTTTCACAAGTATCAGCACGAGTTTATGCATCAAAAGGGGAATCCAGGTTGGCGAAATGCGGATACAGAAATGTTTCCTATTATTGGGCCAACCGCCAATGCGAATTTTAGCGTTAGTACTCCAAAAGGAGCAGCAATTCAAGATCAGCATGGTTTATTACGTGAATTAGAGTATGAGTTAATCGAATCTTCAGATACCAAGGCTATTTTTAAGAAAAGCTATACGGCCCATACAAAAATTAAAAATTCAAAATATCCCGATAAATCCAGCGAAGCGGTAGTTGCATGGCCTTATGATTTTGAGTTTTTGAAAAAATTTGAACTAAACGAAAACGGTTTAAATATCAGCTTTAGTATTTCTGGGGAAAATGAGATGCCTTTTATGTTAGGCTATCACCCTGCATTTAATCTCGTTACTTCCAACCCTACGATAAAAACCAAAAACAAAACCATTGCACTAGAAGAAGTTTTAGCCGCTGGTAGCAGAGCATTGCAAGTAGAAAATTGCAATGAAATAGTGTTAAAAGATAAATATTCATTAAGCATCAAAACGAAAGGCTTTGATAACTTTATGCTTTGGACAGAAGTTCCGAATATGGTTTGCATAGAGCCGATTACATTTTACCCATATGCTGTAGAACAAAATAATTTAGATAAAGGCTTTCGATTTTTGAATACAAATCCAGAAGTATTTGAGGTTTTTTTAGCTATTGAAAGTTAATATATTTTAAACGTTCAGGTTAGTTTCATGACGCTAAAAGTAAAACAGTCTTGAATCTCTTTGTTTAAAATATGAAAAGTGAATTTTTGAAAAACGTAACCTAGGTTACAAAGTTTTTATTCATTAAACGGTACATTTGACCGATGAAAAAATACATACCCTTATTAGATTGGTTGCCTAACTACAAAAGGAGCAACTTGCTAAAAGATCTTATTGGAGGTTTTACGGTGGGTATTATTTTAGTGCCCCAAGGGATGGCTTATGCCATGATAGCTGGTTTACCTCCTGTTTATGGGTTATATACGGCTTTAGTCCCTGTTTTTATGTACATGATATTGGGTACTTCAAAGCAAATCTCAGTTGGACCCGTGGCGATGGATTCACTATTGGTTGCAGCTGGTTTGGGTGCTTTAGCCATTATAGGTATTGAAAATTATATTGCTATGGCTATCTTTTTAGCCTTTTTAGTAGGTAGTATTCAGTTGGTGTTGGGTGTTTTTAAAATGGGGTTTTTAGTAAATTTCTTATCTAAACCTGTTATTAGTGGCTTTACTTCAGCCGCTGCAATAGTGATCATATTTAGTCAATTAAAGCATTTATTAGGCACAGCTATTGAAGGAAGTGCCAAATTTCATCAGCTTGTCTTCAACGCTTTTCAAAACATCCCGAATACAAATATCTATGACTTTGGAATCGGATTCGCAGGCATTATAACTATTCTTTTGTTTAAGAAATGGAACCCAAGAATTCCGTCTATTTTAATCGTTGTCGTATGTAGTATTTTGGTCGTTTATTTCTTGAGATTGGAAAACTACGGGGTGCATATCGTTGGATCCATACCAACAGGGCTTCCAAGTTTTAAGGTACCAGAGTTTAATTTAGATAAGGCGTTAGCCTTGTGGCCTATGGCAATTACCTTGGCTTTAGTAGGCTATTTAGAAGCGATTTCCATTGGTAAAGCCTTAGAAGAAAAGTCAGGTGAAGAGACTATTGAATCAAACCAAGAATTAGTGGCTTTAGGGCTTTCAAATATGGTAGGTTCTTTTTTCCAATCTTATATAGCAACAGCAAGTTTTTCAAGGTCTGCCATAAATGGGGCCGCTGGTGCTAAAACAAATTTATCGGCACTTTTTGGGATACTAATGGTCATAGGGACCTTGTTATTTTTAACTCCAATTTTTTACTATTTACCCAATGCAGCTTTGGCGAGCATCATTATGGTTTCTGTATTTGGATTGATAGATGTTACTTATGCAAAACAATTATGGACGAAGCGTAAAGATGAATTTGTAATTCTTTTCATCACCTTTTTAGTCACTTTGTTTGTTGGGATTCCTGAAGGTATTTTAATTGGTGTTCTAAGCTCATTACTACTCATGGTATACAGAACTTCAAATCCACATTTTGCAATTTTAGGAAATATAAATGGGACAGATTATTATAAAAATGTAAACCGATTTGCGAATGAAATTATCAATCGTGATGATTTGTTAATCGTCAGGTTTGATGCACAATTGTATTTTGGTAACAGTACTTTTTTTAAAAAACAACTCCTAAAAGAAGTAAAAAAGAAAGGCTTACTATTAAAAGCTGTCATTTTAAATGCAGAGGCCATAAATTATATTGATTCTACTGGTGCTGAAACCTTGGCAAAAGTTATTAGAGAAATACATCAAAAAAACATACAATTTTATATCGCAGGTGCCACCGGTCCTGCACGAGATATTATTTTTAATAGTGGTATTATTGGAGAATTAAACAAAGAGTATTTATTCGTTAGAATAAAAGAGGCAGTAGCTTTTTACGATGACCCATCGACCATTATCGCTTTGAGAGATAAAATAGCCTTTCAAAACCAGTCTAAAGGCTAGTCAATGTGACCTAGGTTACTGACATTAAATGCTAGTAATGCTATTTTTGCTGATAGTTAAAAGAATATTTAGTAGATTTTTTATGCGTAGTAAAGTAGTACAATTTTTATAAAAATAAATAGAATTATACCTATGAAAATAGAACAAATATACACAGGATGTTTAGCACAAGGTGCCTATTATATTGAAAGTAAAGGCGAAGTGGCTATTATAGATCCCTTACGAGAAGTTCAGCCTTATATGAAAAGAGCAGCTGCGGATAAGGCAAAAATAAAATACATTTTTGAAACTCATTTCCATGCTGATTTTGTCAGTGGACATATTACCTTAGCCAAAGAAACAGGAGCGGACATCGTATATGGCCCTACTGCGAACCCATTATTTGAGTGCATCATAGCTGAGGACGGCCAAGAATTTAAATTAGGGGATATAAGCTTTAAAGTTTTACACACCCCTGGCCATACCATAGAAAGTTCAACCTTTCTTTTGAGGGATGAAAACGGAAAAGATCATGCTATTTTTTCAGGGGACACCTTGTTTTTAGGTGATGTGGGTAGACCCGATTTAGCGCAAAAAGCAGCGAGTATGACCCAAGAAGAGTTGGCTGGTACTTTGTTTGATAGTTTAAGAAACAAAATTATGCCTTTAGCTGATGATGTTATTGTATATCCCGCGCATGGTGCTGGTTCTGCATGTGGTAAAAATATGATGAAGGAAACGGTAGATACCTTAGGCAATCAAAAGAAAATGAATTATGCCTTACGTAAAGATATGACGCGAAATGAATTTATTGAGGAAGTCACAGATGGTCTTTTACCGCCGCCAAAATACTTTCCATTAAATGTAAAAATGAATAAGGAAGGGTATGAAGATTTTGAGGATGTTCTCCAAAGAGGTGCTACAGCCTTATCCCCTGACGCTTTCGAAACTGCGGCGAATGAAACGGGTGCCATTGTATTAGATGTTAGGCATCAAGACAACTTTGTTCAAGGACATATTCCGAGGTCGATTTTTATAGGCTTAAATGGTGATTTTGCTCCTTGGGTAGGCGCACTTATTGCCGATGTAGAACAACCCTTATTATTAGTGACTCCAGAAGGTAAAGAAGAAGAAGCTATTACCCGACTATCGCGTGTTGGTTTTGATGGGACTATTGGGTTTTTAAAAGGTGGTTTTGAGGCATGGAAAAAAGCCTCAAAAGAATACGATACCATTACATCATTAACTGCTGAAGTGGTTGCCGAAACTATAAATGCTAAAAGTACTGCTGTATTTGATGTTCGAAAGGAATCCGAATATAGCTCAGAGCATCTATTAGATGCTGAAAATACACCATTAAGTAATTTGAACGATTATTTAGCAGAATTCCCTGAGAAAGAAACCTTCTTTATTCATTGTGCAGGAGGGTATCGTTCGGTAATTGCAGCATCGATATTAAAAAGTCGAGGTATACATAATTTTATTGATATTGCTGGAGGTTTTGGCGCTTTAAAAGCAACCAACATAGCGGTAACGGAGTATGTTTGTCCGACCACGCTTTAAGAGCCCCTAACCCCCAAAGGGGGAACTACTAAAAATTTAATAATAATTCCCATCCTTTAGAAGGGCTAGGGGAGTACCTTTTAATATGCGTGCAAATTAATTAAATATGTATCTTTTTTTTGATACTATTAAATACGAAGAGTGCTAAGTTTTTTTATTGAGCTCCGCGATACTCTGTGAAACTCAGCGAAATAATTAGTACAGTAAATTTCACCAAGAAAAAAGATTTTTTACAGAAACCTATCTAACACTATAAAAAGATTCCAATATGATTTTTATCATATTTTTCAAGGAGTTGTTACTGTAATTTAGCCCCATAATTTAATGCTTCAAGATGATGAATCAACTCGCTATATCTTTAGTAAATTGGAATAATGGAATAATTATGATTGGTATTTTTGCAGCTGTAGTCGTTGCTTTAATACTTATCCTTATCTCCTTTATGAATAGTGAAAGAAAAAAATAACGCTATTTTAGTGTTTTAACTAGGGCATAGTACTATAAAATTGAATGATGTTATAGTTTTAGTGGTATCCTGAAATAGGGATTAGTGTGCTGAATGTAGCATGTTTTTTATTTCCATGATTTTTTCAGGAAATTTTGTACTGTAGTTGCTGATGATTTGTTGGGTTTCAAAGGTGTTTTTTTGAAAAGTGATAAAATTAACTACATCATCAAGCTTAGCTATGGTTTCAGTATTATCAATAAAACAATAGCCTTTGTAGACGTTATCTTGCACTAAAATTAGGGCTGTTTCGTCGGGAGTCCTTCCCTTTTCTTTGATGATAAAACTGCTAGATTTTTCTTTCATCATCGCGATAAAAGCTATTACTTTCGCATTATAATGCAGAATGTCTTCTGTTCCACGGCAAATTCCATCGCAACGTATAATGTCATAATGTGAGCATTGTGCGATATTTTCTTGAAGATGACAAAATTTAGGACAAAGTTTATAGGCCTTGCAGACCTCTTGCAAAAATATGCGACAATTTGTTTTACTGTATAAGGTATAAAAGGAGTTAGGGGCTAGGGCTAAGGTATTTGAGGCTAAGTGAAGAATGCCATTTCTGTCTTCATAACTAAAAATACCATAGGCCTGTATTTTTCTTTTTTGTGCTCGATTATGCACTGGGTAATGCTGTTTTATGGCGTCCGACTCTAGTAATAATGCTAGGACTTCACTCCCTGATAACTCAAAATCGATGGCTGCCGTCTCTTGGCACATGATAACTTCCCGTGAAGACTTATCATAAAAGTGGCTCAATACGCGTTTTTTTATATCGATGGCTTTACCTACATAGATAATTTTTCCATGCGCATTTTTAAAATAATAAACACCAGGTTTTTTGGGTAGCTTTTCAAAATCTTCTTTGGGTAAGTTTGGCGGTAAAGTAGCTTCTTGAGATTTGGCATTTAAAAAAGTTTTAAAAACTTCAGGGGCATCGGTTGTTCGCAATAATTTTTCAAATAAAATGGTCGTTGCATGTGCATCTCCCCGAGCTCTATGTCTGTCTTTTAAGGGTATTTTTAAAGCAGCACATAACTTTCCTAAACTGTAAGAATTGTATCCAGGCAGCAGCTTTCTTGAAAGTCTAACCGTACATAGCTTTTTTCTTGAAAAATCAAGGCTCAGAGTTTTTAGTTCATTCTGAATAATACGGTAATCAAAGTTTACATTGTGTGCAACAAAGATAGTGCCTTCTGTGATGCTTAAAATTTTGTCTGCTATTTCCCAGAATTTAGGAGCATTCCGAACCAGGTCATTATCAATGCCTGTTAGTCCGGTAATAAAAAAAGGAATTTCACATTCTGGATTGACCAAGCTTGTAAATTCATCCACAACCGCATAACCATCATATTTAAAGATAGAAATTTCGGTAATTTTACTTTCTTGAACTCCGTTTCCTGTTGTTTCTATGTCAACTATTGTATACAAAAATCAATTTTTAGGTAAAGTTACTGGTTTTTTTAGAAACTTATTTTTCTAATTAATTCTGTACAACATATTGTTTTTTTTACGTCATTTGTGGGCTAAATTAATGTGTTCAAACCTACTTGGAGAGCACTTTGAGAAGACTACTTAAATTTGGGTTTTTGACTATTTTGAAATCATTTTCAAAAACAATCTACGGGGTGGATCACCAAATAAATCAGCGGATTTCATTTTATCAAGCTACATTTCCCTTTATCTGTTTAGGTACAGCGTTGAGGGTACCTTCTTATTTAACTACTAAATTTTTACTGCACTAAGTAATTTTATTGTTTTGTTACCCTATTGTACAAGGTACTAAGGGTAATCTAGATGTTGAGGGATTCAATTTGTTCAATTTAAAACTTTAAAACCATGATAAAAACACTAAGCATTTCTATTTTATTTTTTTTAACTTCATTAGTTTCTTTCTCACAAGAAGAAATTACAGTAACTATTGTCTACGAAGGCCTGGAAGAAGGTGTGTATTATTTTTCTTCTGAAGAAGATTTCACCACCTATGCTTTTGCAACAATAGAAGAAGCGGCAAGCAAAAAATATGTGTTAGCAGACCGCAAATTAATAGGGAAGATATTTAAAGTAACCTATACCGCCGAAGAACTTTTAGATGAAGATAATGAACCTTACCAAGTGTTAACACTAAAAGATATAACGCTAATTGAAAAAAAATAAGGTATACTTACAGGGTATTAATTTACGTATCATAATTGTATAGCCTTTTTATTTAAATTAAGTTTAAACAAAAATTACATTGAGTAAAGAAATTAATAATAGAAAATTCCTTTTTATATCTCGTTGGGGAGAATCTTTAGACATTGCTCTGGCTACTTTGCAAGAAGGTAATGAGGTTAAAATGTATATAGAAGACAAAGCATCGCGAGAAATAGGCTATGGCTTTATTAAAAAAGTACAAGATTGGAAAAAGCATATAGATTGGGCAGATGTGCTAATTTTCGATTATACGGGCCACGGTAAAATATGCGAAGAATTACGAGCAAAGGGTAAACTTGTCTTTGGAGGCACCAACTATACAGATTCATTAGAGCTAGATCGAAATTTTGGCCAAGAAGAGTTAAAAAGGCATAAGATTAATATTCTACCGTTTAAAGAGTTTGCAACCTTTAAAGAGGCTATAAAGTACGTTGAGGCAAACCCCAATGCTTATGTGATAAAACCTTCTGGGGAAACACAAGAACTAAAGCAACTACTTTTTGTGGGGAACGATGATTCTGGACAAGATGTAATTCGCGTTCTTAAAGCTTATGAAAAGTCTTGGGGCGATGGTTTTGGTACCTTTCAGTTGCAACGAAAAGTAAAAGGTGTTGAAATTTCGGTTTCTGCTTTCTTTAATGGAACGGAGTTTTTAACCCCTATAAATATCACTTTCGAGCATAAAAAGCTATTTCCTAAGGAGCTGGGTGTTTCTACAGGCGAAATGGGCAGTAGTATGTTTTGGGTAAAAGATTCGCCTATTTTTGATAAAACGCTAAAAAAGTTTGAACCAATTCTGGCTAAGAATAAGTTTTATGGGCATATTGATATCAATTGCATTGTAAATGGTAATGGTATTTATCCCTTAGAATTTACATCTCGTTTTGGTTTTCCTCAGATTTTTATTCAAAGAGCCGGAATCACAGAGCCTTTTGGAGAGGTGTTGTACAAGGTTGCAGCGGGTAAGAATTTTCAAATACAGGTAAAGAAAGGTTTTCAAGTGGGGGCATTTGTAGTGGTACCTCCTTTTCCTTATGACGATAAAAAAACCTTTGAATTGTTTTCTAAAGACGCTGTAGTTGTTTTAAAGAAAGATTCGGTAGATGGCATTCATCCTATGCATTTAAAAAATGTAAATGGCCAATGGTTAATCACTGGAAATACAGGAATAGCATTGATGGTCTCAGGAACAGGTTTAACCATGAAGGATGCTCAAAAAATGATGTATAATCGCATTCAAACAGTCATTATTAACAATTGTTATTACCGAACGGATATCGGTGATCGATGGTATGTAGATTCTGACAAGCTATGGTCTTGGGGCTTACTATAACTAATGGAATTGATATTTAAACAACATATAAAAGATCCGCAGCTTTTTTTTAAGCTACTACCCAAATCTTGGCAAAACGGAATCGTGCCTTATTGGCAAAGCTATGCTGAAAAGGCCGAAATTTATACGCTTGAAGAAAATGGAAGTATTGTCGCTGGAGGCGTTATTTTTAAAGGTCTTTCGGAAGATGTAAAAGACTTTAAGGACGAAGCTAAACACTGGTTGAATTTGGGCTATTTTTATATTGGTTATGTGTGGGTGGTTAAGTCGAAGAGAGGACAAAATTTAGGGTCCCAATGGATAAAAGAACTAATAAACTACCATCCTCAAACTAATTTCTGGTTAACGATTGAAGAGGAAAAATTAAAAAATTTTTATCTGAAAAATGGTTTTCGATTGATTAAAAAACTCCAAAAAGCGAATACCACTGAATGGGTTCTCGTGTATGAAAACAAATAAACCTCCTTATTTTTAGGGAGTATATTCAAAAAGAAAGCGCTATTTTAAAAGGATCATAACTTTTAAAATAGCGCTTTTAGCATTCAACGAATTCTTTATTTCTTTTGTGCCTTGGCAAAGGCCTGAACTTCATCTAAAACACGCAATAAGTTACCGCCCCAAAGTTGTGCTATTTCTTCTTCGGTATAGCCGCGCTCTACGAGTTCTAAGGTTACATTTAAAGTTTCAGAAGCATCGGACCAGCCTTCAATGCCACCACCACCATCAAAATCTGAACTAATCCCCACATGGTCTATCCCAATAAGTTTCACAATATAGTCAATGTGATCCACGAAATCAGCCACATCAACAGCTGGCGGAACGCTGGTCTGGGTTGCCAACATTTCTTCTCCTATTTTTAGGACTTTGGCGTAGTTTTCTCTAAAAGCAGTTTGGTCTTCCTGGGGTAGCGCTCTTAATTCTGAGCGTTCGTACCATTTTATTTCTAAAGAATCAGCAATATTTTGATGCATAGTTTTTAAATATGCCGCTCTGGCTTCATGTTTTTCGGTATTCAAATAAGAACTGAAGGCTACCGTTTGAACTACACCCCCATTTTTTTTCATCCATAACAACTGCTCGTCATCTAAATTCCTGCTGTGATCACATAGGGCTCTAGCCGATGAGTGCGAGGCAATGATAGGTGTTTTTGTTAAGCTAATCATTTGTTTTATAGCCTCTTTTGAAGGGTGAGAAACATCAATCATAATACCAAGTCTGTTCATTTCGGCCACCGCTTTTTTGCCCAGTTCACTTAGCCCATTGTGCAACCAAATAGAATCCTTTTCACCGGTATTGGAATCAGAAAATTGGCTATGGCCATTATGTGCTAACGAAATATAACGAGCCCCTAGATTGTAATATTTCTCAAAATTTGCCAAATCTTCGCCCATAGGGTAGGCATTTTCTACACCTATCATAGCCACTTTTTTGCCTTCAGCAACAATTTTACGAACGTCATCGGAGTTCAGCGCAAGACCAATTTGATCAGGAGCAAATTCTTCACAAAGCTGACGAATTGCTTTAAACTTTGCCAGTGCATTTTCAGCACCTTTTGCATAACCTTCACTCGTTAAGGTGTCTTGACCGGTATATACTATTAGCCAGGCCACATCTAAACCACCTTCTTTCATTTTTGGTAGGTTTACTTGGTTCTCAAGACGTTGTGTATAATTAATACTATCTGTAAAGTTCGCAACATTAATATCGTCGTGCGTGTCGATGGTAATTACTTTTTCATGAATACGCTGCGCTTTTTCAAGGGTGGTTTCTACCATCGATTTTTGATTTTCTTTACAGGAAAATAAGGACACAACCATTAGTGCAATGGCAGTACAGTTTTTTAGATTTTTCATACGAATTATTTGAATTTAAACATAATCATTTTCTTTAGGATATAAAAAGAATAATTTAAAATAATCAACAATTTTGTCTGCGCTAAACTAAAAAGCCAACCAACCCTTGGCTTAGGAGTTCTTTTCATGGATCTAAAAAAAATCCTTATGATTTCCCAACGCGGTTTCTGTAGTGTAAATCTAGCTCCCTATACTTTTGAGCAAGGCGGATAAAAATTAGAAAAGTATTTTCTAGAAGTAATGGCTTCCAGATAATCGAAACATTTCTTTAGGGAAAAGGTATTTCAACGTGTTTCTTCACAGGGATAGTCCTTTATTTATTTAGGACAGGTGCCCCATCGGGGAATAAAGTTTTCGGGAAGATTCGATGAGGTAGCAAAATTTAATGGTCTATTTGGAATTAAAGTAACACACCATCTGCTCAAATCTTGATTGAAGGCAATAGCATTATTAAACATGCCTTCCATATTGAGAACATTTGTAGTATTCCAATTACCCAGATCTTGATTGTAAGCATTGGTTTGGGCAAACATATAAGACATATCGGTAACCTTGGCTGTATTCCAAAGTTTAAGATCTCCATTATACACCGATGCATTAAAAAACATATAACTCATATTTATGACTCCACTAGTGTCCCATGCAGTAATATCAGGCGTGATTGTTTGTTTGTCTCTAAACATACTGCTCAGATCTGTGACGTAGGTAGTCACTAGGGTAGAAAGGTCTTGGCGTTGATCTACAACAATTTCTCTTAGTAGTTCATTATTTACTATGAGGTACTGAGTACCATTTAAAACAGCAGTATCGCCTGGTTGCGCAGTAGAATAAGCTCTTATCGTTAATCCATTTGAGTCTAAATAGATGAGTGACTCATCTCCGGGAGGGGGGTCGATAGGACCTCCAGAATTATCAGGTATAGTCTCAAATACTGCAACTATACTTTTAGCACTGTTCATGACTACTTCTATGGGATTTTCCGTTAGCACCAAGTCTCCTTGCCAACCTACAAACACCCAACCTTCTGAAGGTATGGCCGTGAGCAGAACCCTTGTTCCTAGGCTATAACTAGGACCATTCGCAGCATTAATAGCCTCTTCTGACACCGTTCCTTCACCCTGAACCACTATAGTAATGTTAAATGTCTGATTTTCAGTCGGAATTTCTGAATCTGTCGGCATAGACTCATTTGAACTGCAAGACAGCAGAAAAGTAGTAATATACAGTATGAAGAAATGCTTTTTCATTTGGCAATGTTCTAATAATGAGCTTTTTTGAACAAATTTAAAGTAAATATGTCATAATTGAAAAATCTGAACATCTTTATAGGTATAATTTTGGTTTTGATTTTTTTGGAGTTACAACTGTAGTAGGAGAACTTCGTGCAGGAATGTGGTTTTAATAGTGTAAGGTTTAATGAAGCATAAGTTTGTTTAGGATGATTTTTCATGACAATACTTTAGGGTGCCTTCCTTATGTTCGTATTTAAAATTAATTGTAATACCATTTAATGAACTAGGTTTCCTTTGAAATGGCATGATGTAAAAGCTTTATTTTAATACCCACAAGGTAGGGCATCTTTTATGGTTAGGTTTTAAAAATTAGGAAGCTTTTATTTTTTATGCTTACATTACATGCACAAAAAAATAAAATGAAACGACATTATCTTTTTTGGATTGCAATTTTTGCGATTCAATTTACGCTGCAATCTCAAGAAAATTATTTAGGTGAAGGTCCTTATAGTCAATTAATTATTAGAGGTGTTACCTTGATAAATGGCGATGGTTCACCACCAAGAGGACCTGTTGATATTGTGGTTGAAAACAATATAATTGTATCCATTCAAGTGGTTGGTTATCCTGGAGTACCCATTGACGAAAAAGAACGTCCAAAATTGAAAAACGGAGGTAAAGAATTGGATGCCAATGGCATGTATTTATTGCCAGGATTCGTAGATATGCACGGACATATAGGAGGAAATGCCCAAGGTGCAAGTCCGGAATATGTGTTCAAACTATGGATGGCTCATGGCGTCACGACTGTTAGGCAGCCTAGTGGCATCAATGCAAAAGAATTGAAACAATTAAGCGCAAAAAATAAGATCATAGCACCAAGAATTTTTGATTATGTTGGTTTTGGTTCAGGTGCAAAAAACGAAATTAATACGCCTGAACAAGCTCGGGAATGGGTACGGGAGAATGCTAAAAATGGTGCAGATGGCATTAAATTTTTTGGTGCTGAACCAGAAATTATGAAAGCTGCTTTAGAAGAAAATAAAAAATTAGGCATGGGCTCCGCTTGTCATCATTCGCAATTAAGTGTAGCACGTTGGAATGTGTTGCATTCAGCAAGAGCGGGTTTAACTTCTATGGAACATTGGTATGGTTTGCCAGAAGCCTTGTTTGAGGACAAAACGGTACAAAACTACCCCTTGGATTATAATTACCAAAATGAACAACATCGTTTTGAGGAAGCAGGAAAACTTTGGGCACAGGCGGCAAAACCTTATTCAGAACATTGGAATAATGTCATGAATGAATTATTAGCGTTAGATTTCACTTTAGATCCTACATTTAATATTTACGAAGCAAGTAGAGATTTACACAAAGCCAGAAGAGCAGAATGGCATGAGGAGTATACCTTGCCATCTTTGTGGAAATTTTATGAACCTAGCAAAATTTCACACGGATCTTATTGGCACAATTGGGGAACGGAACAAGAAGTTGCTTGGAAAAATAATTATCAATTATGGATGACTTTTATCAACGAATATAAAAATAGAGGGGGTAGAGTTACCACAGGTTCAGATTCAGGATTTATTTATCAGTTGTATGGTTTTGCCTATATACGAGAGCTAGAGCTGTTGCGTGAAGCAGGTTTTCACCCTTTAGAAATTATTCGATCTGCAACTTTAAATGGAGCAGAAGCTTTAGGTTGGCAAGATAAAATTGGTTCTGTTCAAATTGGAAAATTAGCAGATTTTGTAATTGTTGAAGAAAATCCATTACAAAATTTAAAAGTTTTATATGGAACTGGAGCCGTGCGTTTAACAGATGATAATAAGGTAGTGAGAGTTGGAGGCGTAAAATATACAATTAAAGACGGTGTTATTTACGATGCGAAAAGGCTGCTTGCCGATGTTAAGAACATGGTAGCTGTTGAAAAAGCAAATACAAATTGGAAGTTGGTGCAACCTGGGATGAAGGAGTAATTTTGTTTTTTAACTAAAGTCTCGTTAATTAAATGTAGCGCCAAAATAAACACTTAGCTTTCGAAAAAGCTATAGTGGCTGTGTTTTTGTGCTTAGTTCTTTTCCGTAAAATTTGTGTATTCAGCAGAATTTTCTAACATATATTTTGGACTATTTCCAATGAAAATGTCAAAATAGGCGGTGTGCGTGGCCCCCATAATGATTAAAACTCTGTCCTGTTTTGTTAATGGGATATCTGAAAAATTAGTATACATTCTCAAATTCCTTTTGTAAAAATCTGCTATAATATCTGAGCCTTCAAAATTGTTTTGAGTATGCATAGTAGCTAGAAAATTATAGAGGTCAAGTGTTTCCATTTTGTACTTTGTCGTATTTATCTTGGTGAACTGTTCGAGCAGTGGTTTTTTGTTTAAAGTTTCATAACTATTCATAATGCTTTTTACATATAAGCTATCGGAAGCGCTTCTATTGGCCATTTCAACAAGGCTTGGATAGTCAAAACCTATTGGGTTGTCTATTCCGTATATTTTTTTTGTACCACTCAAACGAGCGACTTCTAATCCAATGACATTGACTTCTTCCGAATAGTTAATTCTATTCGTTTGGTCAATTTTGTATTTCTGGTAGGTTTCATTTATAAATTCTGTGCTTTCTGGCGGTATTTCAACACAGATTATAGTGGGCTTAAATGCTACTAATCGCTTCACTATTTTTTGTAGTTCTGCTTTGACTTTTGGATTATTTACATCTGAAATAGAAGAATGGGCGTCAGTACTTCCGCTCAAATGAACTGAACCAAAATTTAAAACGTGTATTTTGTCCGTAGTACTATTGTCAATTTCGACCTTCTTTTTTACCTTTATTTTTGATTCAGAAGTACATGCGAAAATGCTAAATACTAGGGTGAACAGTATAATTTTTTTCATTAAAGATATGTATTTATTTGAACGAAGTACAAAGCTTTGTATACTAAAAGTAGCCCTCTAAAGAAACGATAATTTTTAGACGAAACACCACTGAATTTTTAAATTTTACGACTTTTAAAAATTACTCAAACCTTTGAGTTAGCAAAGACTTGCGCTGTTTTTATCTACATTGCTAGCAGTCGTTTTACTCCGCTGTTTCAATGGCAATAATTTCTTTCCCTTGCGCTCCTAAATAGTGCGTTATTATTTTCTCGTAAACGTTATAGCCATCATCCACATTTGTGAAGATAATGAGTCCTTTTTTTGTTTTGGGATATAAAAAAACAATGGTTTGAACTCCTTTGTCAGCCCCTCCATGGGATAATGCATAATCTCCATTTTTAAAATTATAAATTTCAAATCCGAGGCCGAAGTGCTTTCCATTTCTGGTGGCAACTTGATGAGTGACCATATCGTTAAACACCTTTTCTGAAAGGTGCGTACCATTCATTACACTAACCAAAAATTTTCCATAATCTTCCACTGTTGTCCATAAATCATCGGCTCCATTGGCTGTTTTATTTTTAATGATTTCGTATGGATTACCTTTGTTATCATATCCTTTAGCTACACGTCTCTCATCAATCGTATTATTCCAAATATAATTCGTATCGGTCATTTCTAAAGGCTCAAAGATTAGTTCGATGGCTAATTGGTTCAAGGATTTTTTAAATTTATATTCTAAGGCCTTTCTCAAATATTCAAGTCCTTCGCCCGAATACTGGTATTGAGTTCCTGGCTCAAACTTAAAGTCCAATTTATTTGATGTATTTAAATATCTCCAATTTGGAAATCCAGTTTGATGACTTAAAATATGTCTTGTGGTAAGTTTTTTACTTTTTGGATCATCTGCTACGTCGGGGTCGCTGTAATATTTATAAATGGGTTCATCTAAATCCCATTTGCCCAAACTCACCAATTTTAAGGCAATGATGGCAGTTACGGGTTTTGTTAAGGAGGCTACATTGAAAACTGTATTATAAGCTGCGGTTTCGCCATCTGTGAGCTTGCCATATACTTTTACTTGTTGAAGTTTACCTTCATTGATGATGCCAAGTCCCAAGGTTGGGATGTTGTTTGATTTTAACCATTGTTTAATTTCCAGTTCGTTATCGAAAATAGAATTTTCTGTTGTTCGTAGGTCATATGCTTGATGTCCAAAACTTAAGGATGTGGTCAATTTCCAAACACCATTTTCTAACATCCAAACGTTTGAGAACTTTGCAGAACCAGGTTTACTTTCTTTGCTTTCGTAAAATAAATGTGCTCCGTTTTGAATAGCGCCATACAAAATATCATTTTTGTAAAGCGGAAAAACTTCAGTGCTTTCTTTTACTAAAAATCGTTTTACTTGACGAGTTTCGGGACTCTTGCACAATCCGTTTTTTAGATCGTAAAGGAATTTAGTTTTATCGGAAATTCCGTCTTTGTCATGAAAAAATTTTAGATTTTCGCTTAATAAATTTTCGTATTGTTTTATATCGCAAGTGTTGAACCCAACTGCAAACAGTAAACTGTCTTTTGAGCGTATAGTTTTATAGAGTTCCGAATTTTTGTCTACTTGTGCTTTGCTGATTGTACTATAAATGACGGCAATGGTAAGGGTCAAAATAAGTTTGTTTGTCATAATGAATTTAATTTTGCACTAAATAATAATTTGAGCAAAGGTTAAAAATTCATTTTTCAAACCTTAAAAAAATGTACGACAATCATCCGACAAAAACCCGACAGTTTTTATATCAAATCGAAATTCAGCTTATACCGAAGATTTTTGTTTTTGTCTATTGCTATGGCGTTTCGAAGGATAATAAATAGGTTAGATAAAACAATGAGTATCATTAAAATTAAAGTAAATCCGTTTCCAAGTTTCAAAAAAAGACCTAAAATAAATACAATGGGAGCTAAAATTGTCCATAGTATTTGTACTGAAATAAGCTGTTTAGTTACCCTATTTTTTTGTTTCATCGTGAACATTAGAATAACTGGGATGATGAAATTCAATGGCGGAATAATGATAAATGGAATTGAAGAAAGATTTATGAGTTTTATGGAAGAATAGTTCATTAGAACCACTTCGTTAGCTGCTGTTTGAGCTTCTATAATTATAGCTTTTTCCTGTTCAGGCTCTTTAACAAGCAATCTATTTTCTTCTATTTGCAAGGCATTGGCCAAAGCCCGACGTGTGTAACCTTTGGGTTCTTTCCCTGTTTCAATGCGCTGTATGGTTCGTGCAGAAATACCCGATTTTTCGGCTAACTCTTCTTGAGTCAGATTTTGTTGTTCTCTTAATGCTTTGAGTTTGGACATTCTTTTTTTTAAATTACCACTAACTAGTGATATCCCTGTTTGATATGCTGTTTATAGCCTTCTATTTATGGGAACACTTAGTAACTATTGCTGTGTATCGATAGCATATTAGCCTATTTTAAAATAGCGTTTAGCATAAAATTACGAACTCAAATATATGGATTTCCCTTAAGGTTTAATTATTAATAATACCTATAATACATTAACTATGCTTTTTGAAGATAGGTGAACTAGACTTTGGGATAGCGGGGGATCTGTTGAAAAAATAACCCCATTCATTTTTGTAGCCTTTAGCTAATGAACGCAGAAATTTTAATAGGTCTATAAATAATTCTTTTAAGCTTTTAATCACCATTTTTGTGGAGCAGGAGTGAATAGCTTCGGTTTTCCCAAAAGCTTCTGTCCTGTACATGCAAATGGCTGTACTTTTTGGACAGGCCTATTAAAACAAAAAAATCTGTCCAAGTAAAATACCTGACAGATTTTTATTATTTCAATACGCAACAAGCTAGTTGCGCTTAAATCGTGGAGCCGGAGAGAATCGAACTCTCGTCCAAACAAGCAATTACAAAGCTTTCTACATGTTTAGTTTTCATTTATTTTTCGATGCACAACCGACTGAAAACCGCCTATTGTACACTTAGCTTCTTAAATTTTTGTGATAGTACCAAAGCAATACTACCCTTGTGTTGACATTTCTGGTGCTCCTTAAAGAATCGCCGCCAACAAGGGCTATTCAGGAACATCTCGCTTCTCTACCTAGTAGAGACGAGGCTAAATCCTACTGTAATTCGGATTAAGCGGCAAGAGCGTAATTATTTTCGCCAATTAAAAGTGTGGAAAATGAGATTTACGAGCTGTAGCCCAGCGCTCGACATGCTTACATTGCCATTGGTCTCGCTGTCAAAACCAGTCGGCCCCATTGAATTAGACACCATGGTGTCAAGGTGAATATATGGTATTGTCGATGTTAAATCAACAAACTTTTTAACTTCACTTTTTTATTCTTGTCAACGAACTTGAAAATGCTAAATGAATTGTTTATTTTCCTAGCATAGCCGACAAAGATACTTCAAAAAGTATTCCAAAAAAAGTTTTGCGTGCCATCTTGTCTTGTGTTATATTTACAACAATACACTTAACAATAGTTAAAATACTATTTTTTATTGCTTGAGGTCCTGTATAAATTGAATCCTTAGTCTAAGCATTCAATTTATAACAAATTCAAAACTAAATTGAAAACTAAAGTCAAAAAAAGTAGGTAATCACTCATGTAGCTATAGCAAAGAAAAGAAGTTTCTCTGATCGGGAATTGCTCTTTTTTGATTTTTAATTATTTTTACTCAAAATACATAAACTATGAAATTCGGCATTATTAGAGAGCGCAAGAATCCACCAGATAAGCGTGTTGTGCTATCCCCAAAAGCCTGTAAAGAATTATTAAAAAATTTTCCTGATGCAGCTATTGTTGTGGAGCCATCACCTATAAGAACCTACCAAGATGCTGCTTATAAGGCACAAGATGTTACCGTTGCTTCGCGTATGGAAGATTGTGAGGTCTTGCTTGGGGTAAAAGAGGTCCCTATAGAAAATCTAATACCTGATAAAAAGTATTTTTTCTTTTCACATACGATAAAAAAACAGGCCTATAATCGCACCTTATTACAGGCAATTTTGGCTAAAAACATTGAGCTTTATGATCATGAAGTAATCACGAATGAAAGCGGGCAGCGCATGGTGGCCTTTGGCCGGTATGCGGGTATCGTAGGAGCGTATAATGGTTTTAGGGCATACGGACTCAAGTTTAACGCTTTTGAACTTCCCAAAGCTGAAAATTTAGCAAATCAAGAAGCTTTGATTACGGAACTTCGTAAAATCAAACTCCCAAATATTAAAATTTTATTGACAGGTAGAGGTAGAGTTGGTAACGGCGCTAAAGAAATGCTAGACGCGATGCACCTTAAAAAAGTTTCGGTTAAGGAATATCTTGAGACGCAATTTTCAACGCCTGTATATTGCCAGATTGATGCTTCAGAATATAATAAACGTAAAGATGGCATTCGTGGGAATAAGCAAGATTTTTTTGCCAATCCAGAACACTATGAATCTAACTTTTTTCGATTTACCAAAGTAACTGATTTTTATATTGCAGGGCATTTTTACGGGCAAGGAGCTCCTTATTTGTATACAAGAGAAGATGTAAAACACCCTGATTTTAAAATAAAGGTGGTCGCCGACGTAAGTTGTGACATCGATGGGCCAGTAGCAACAACCATTAAACCTTCTACCATTGCCGATCCAATTTATGGTTATGACCCAAAAACTGAAACAGTAACAGACTTTAAAAACCCTGAGGCTATTGCTGTAATGGCGGTAGATAATTTACCTTGTGAATTACCTCGCGATGCCAGTGAAGGTTTTGGAGACGCTTTTTTAAAGCACGTAATTCCTGCCTTTTTTAATGGAGATAAAAATGGTGTTTTAGAACGTGCTAGGATGACACAAAATGGAAAACTCACACCACGTTATGAATATTTACAAGCGTATGTAGATGGGAATTAGAAATAGTATTCTCAAATTTTTGAATGGGTATAACCTAGATAAGGTGGCTAATTCGTTAAGATAAAAGGAACTCTTTTTTACTATGTTTTCATTCTGTTATAACAAATAGCTATAAAATGTTATTGCATTTTGTCCCATAGCAATGTTGCACGTAGGTTGTCTTTTAGACTAGTCCTGTTCAGCTTATTACGACTTACAAGCTATTCACCGTTTTCCGTATAGCGACCAAGTTGCTTAGTAATTTCTCTAAGTGATCTAAATGTAACATATTGGCACCGTCACTTTTAGCCATGGACGGATCAAAATGCGTTTCCATAAAAATACCGTCTGCACCAGTAACAATACCTGCTCTTGCAATAGTTTCAATCATATCAGGTCTTCCGCCTGTAACACCGCTGGTTTGGTTGGGTTGTTGTAAAGAATGCGTAACATCTAACACTACAGGTGCATAAGCTTTCATGGTAGGGATGCCTCTAAAATCAACAATCATATCTTTATAGCCAAACATAGTACCTCGGTCGGTAATCGTTACTTGTTCGTTTCCAGAATCGGTAACTTTAGTAACGGCGTGTTGCATACTTTCAGGACTCATAAACTGTCCTTTTTTGAGGTTAACGACCTTTCCGGTTTTTGCTGCAGCCACCACCAAATCTGTTTGGCGTACTAAAAATGCAGGAATTTGAAGAACATCAACATATTCGGCAGCCATTAGCGCATCACTAGTTTCATGAATATCGGTAACCGTAGGTACTTTAAAAGTCTCAGATACTTTTCGCAATATTTTCAGCGCTTTTTCATCACCTATGCCAGAAAATGAATCCACACGACTGCGATTTGCCTTTTTAAAACTGCCTTTAAAGATATAGGGAATCTCTAATTTATCGGTAATGTTCATAATGCGTTCTGCAATTCTCATGGCCATTTCTTCACCTTCTATAGCACACGGGCCACATAAAAGAAAAAAATTATTACGATTCGTATATTTTAGTTGAGGAATTTTATCGAGCTTCATTTGAAATAAATTTTGAGTGGTAAAGATACTATTTTTGGACTGGTATTTAAAGGAATAGAAAAATCTAAACCATCCAAAAGTATGAAAAATAAAGTAGCAGTACAGCTCTAGTTTACTGGCTTATGATCATTTGCTCATAAAATGAAAAACCTAGAGAGGCGACAAGTTCGCAAAAAACCTTTTGCTGGCAGCGGTAGTTTACCAAGTAGAGTTTTGGATCAGATTACAAGCAAGACTAAATTTTTTTATAGAGGAGTTTAATAGTTGTTATGGCATTTTTTGAAGTGCAAAATAGTGTTGGGTTTTAGGTTTTAAAATTAAAAAGTAAACTACCTCTAAATCAGCATACTAAAAAAATCACAACTTTAGTTTCCACTTCGAAAAATAGCAGTACCTTTGCGCCGAATTTTAGCAAAGAGAATTCCTTTAATTAAGTATTATGTCAGCAACAAAAAACATTGCGATTATTGCCCACGTAGATCACGGTAAAACTACCTTGGTAGATAAAATTATGTATCACTGTCAGTTGTTCAGAGAGAACCAAAATACAGGTGATTTAATATTAGATAATAACGATCTAGAGCGTGAGCGAGGTATTACCATTACTTCAAAAAACGTTTCAGTAGTTTATAAAGGTACTAAAATCAATATCATTGATACTCCTGGTCACGCCGATTTTGGTGGTGAAGTGGAGCGTGTTCTAAACATGGCAGATGGTGTTCTTTTATTAGTAGATGCTTTTGAAGGACCTATGCCGCAAACGCGTTTTGTTCTGCAAAAGGCTATTGATTTAGGTTTAAAGCCTTGTGTTGTGATTAATAAAGTAGATAAAGAAAACTGTACTCCTGAAGAAGTTCATGAAAAAGTTTTTGATCTCATGTTTGAGCTTGGTGCTGAAGAATGGCAGTTAGATTTCCCTACCGTTTATGGTTCTGCCAAAAATAATTGGATGAGCGATGATTGGAAAAATCAGACTGATAATATTGAGCCTTTGCTAGATATGGTGATAGAACATATTCCTACTTTCGAAGCTAAAGAGGGGAATACACAAATGTTGATCACTTCTTTAGATTTCTCTTCCTTTACAGGACGTATTGCCATTGGCCGATTGTTAAGAGGTACTTTAAAAGAAAATCAACAAGTTTCTTTGGTAAAAAGAGACGGTAGAATTGTAAAAACAAAAATAAAAGAATTATATACTTTTGAAGGTCTTGGGCGTCTTAAGGTTCAAGAAGTAAAAACTGGTGATATTTGTGCTATTGTAGGTTTGGAAGGTTTTGAAATTGGCGATACTGTTGCTGATATTGAAAATCCTGAAGCTTTAAAAACAATAGCTATTGATGAACCAACCATGAGCATGTTGTTTACGATTAATGATAGTCCGTTTTTTGGTAAAGACGGAAAATTTGTAACCTCTCGTCACATTAAAGATCGTTTAGAGCGTGAGTTAGAAAAAAATCTAGCGCTTCGTTTGAATGAAACAAACAGTGCGGATAAATTCTTAGTATTCGGTAGAGGTGTATTGCATTTATCGGTTTTAATTGAGACCATGCGTCGTGAAGGTTACGAAATGCAAATTGGTCAACCACAAGTAATTATCAAAGAGATTGATGGTGTAAAATGTGAGCCAATTGAACAATTGACGATAGATTTGCCAGAAGAAGTTTCGGGTAGAGCTGTAGAGATGGTATCTATAAGAAAAGGAGAAATGACCAGTATGGAGGCGAAGGGCAACCGTATGATCTGCGAATTTTTAATTCCTTCAAGAGGTATTATTGGTTTGAGAAATCAGTTGTTAACAGCTACGGCTGGTGAAGCTATCATGTCGCACCGATTTTTAGAATACCAGCCTATGAAAGGCGATATTCCACAGCGTCAAAATGGCTCGTTGGTGTCTATGGAATTAGGGAAATCTATTCCTTACTCTATTGATAAATTACAAGATAGAGGTAAGTTTTTCGTAGATCCAGGAGAAGATATTTACGAAGGTCAAGTTATCGGCGAAAATTCTAGAGGCGATGATATGACTATCAACATCACTAAAACTAAAAAACTATCAAACGTGCGTTCTTCAGGAGCAGATGATAAGGCTAAAATTGTTCCGGCAATAAAGTTTTCATTAGAAGAAGCTTTGGAGTATATTCAAAAAGATGAATATGTTGAGGTAACGCCGAAGTTTATTCGTTTAAGAAAAATTCATTTAACTGAAAATGAGCGTAAGCGTAATAAAATCGCTTAATTTTCAAACAAAGTTTATAATTATAAAAACCCAAGAGTATTCTCTTGGGTTTTTTTGTAATGTATTTTAATGTTAAGCGACTATAAAACAACCAATAAAACGAATGAAATGAAATTGATACTTAATTATGCAGTACTTATTTTTTTTCTTTTTGTAGTTTCTTGTAAGGAAGCGCCTAAAGATTTAGAAACTGAAAATTCGCAAGAATTAATAGCTACAAGCTATGCTATACCTCAAAAATGGATAGAAAATAGAGTAGCCATCGCAAAAGAAAATTTAAATGTAACAGAGGCAGGAAAAATAGTATGGAAATCTATGGAGGCGCATGGTGGTCTAGATACTTGGTATGCCAATGGGTTTTTATCATTTAGATTTGATTATCAACCTTTAGACGGTTCTACACGAAGAAATACCTATCAAGTTATAGACACTTGGAATAACAAAGCCAGGCACACCGACTATGCTGATAGTACCTCAAGTTTTGGTTGGGATGGTAAGGAAGCTTGGGTGAAGGCTAAAGATAGTACCACCTTTAAATACGATACTAAATTTTGGGCCTTAACGCCACTATATTTAGCAGCATACCCCTTTATTTTGGATGGGGAAGGTGTTCAATTAGAATTGCTAAAACAGAAAGTGTACAAAGGTAACTTACAAGATGTGGTAAAAATTACTTTTGATGCCAATGTTGGCGATGCACCAGATGATTATTACATACTTTATTTTGATGTAGAAACACATGTCATAAGTGCCATACGTTATATTGTTTCTTATCCTGAGTATTTCCCAAATGGTGGTCACTCGCCAGAAAAGATTATGGAAGTTACAGGTCAAACAGTAACAAATAGGATACTACTCCCCAATGGTTTAAAAACATATATGTTGACAGAAAACGAAGAAATGGGTGAATATGTTACTAAAATTGATATTCGTGATGTGGCTTTTGTTCCTCAAGTGCCTGATCAATTTTTTTCAAAACCTGCGGATGTAAAATTAGCTTCAGAAAAATAGAAAATTAAAAAGCCTCGAATGAATTTCATTGGAGGCTTTTTTGATAAAATAATATTAGGGTTTCTTCTTTAGCGCTGCTATGGCGGCACCAATAATCCCCGCATAATTTTCTAATTCAGCAGCGACTACAGGAGTTTGTATTTTAACGCGATCTTTAAATTGATCAAAATCTTTTGATGTGCCTCCGCCAAGTATGATCAAATCAGGAGATATAATCAAATCCACATGCTCTAAAAATTTATTAAAGCGCTTTCCCCATTTCTTATAACTTAGTTTTTCTTGCTCTTTAACAGAGGCAGCGGCGTATAATTCAAATTTTTTATGCTCGCGATATGGAATTTGTCCTAATTCAAAATTCGGAAGTAACTCGCCATTCCAAAAGGCACCACTCCCTAAACCGGTTCCAATCGTAATAATAAGCACTAAACCTTTCTTTCCTTTTCCGATACCATAATTCATTACGGCATACCCTGCAGCGTCAGCATCATTGATCACCGTAACTGGCATACCCGTATAATCACTAAAAAGCTCTTCTGCATTAACGCCTAGCCATTTTTTGCTTAAATTTCCATAGGCTTTGCAGGTGCCATTTTTAATAATCGTAGGAAAACCACAGCCAATGGGACCCTTATAATCAAAATGCTTTACGATTTGCGCAAACACTTCAGCCATTTCTTCTGGTTTTCTTGATTTTGGCGTGGGAATTCGGAAACGTTCGGTTACTAATTCACCCGTTGTAGTATCTACTAATGCCCCTTTCATCCCAGATCCACCTACATCAATCCCTAATAATATCATATGTTTTAGACTATATTTTCAACAAAAGTAGGGAATAATTAAAAATTATGCGTAATAAATGCGAAGTTCGAAATATACGAGATTCAAAAGACAATCGCTAAAATGGGAATAGTTCTAATTTCAAATCTAACTACCCAAATTACTTTTAGCGTGAAACAATTCGTTGAGAAATCAGATTCGATACGCCTTTAAAAAACACAATAGACTAGCGCAATAAACCTGTATCAAACAAAAAATCAAATATCAAGGTATCTACCTCAGAAATTAAATGTTTGTCTTTATACCCTAACCAGGCAAGTTCTTCAACTTCATTGTCGGCCTTTAATTGGCCATTGTAAGCAGCTGAATAACAGGTCATCCTAACGAATACTCCCGGTTTATGGGCATCTGCTTGTGCTTCAAAAATACCAATAAATTTTAGCGTATTGCTTATCAGGTCTACCTGTAGTTCTTCTTTGATTTCTCGAAAAAGTGTCTCTCGGTCCGTTTCTTGGTGCTCTCGTTTACCTCCTGGAATATAAAACTTGGTTTTACCTTTATTTTTTGTACTTAAAATTTTAAAATCTTCAATATAAATCCATGCTACTTTATCAATGATTTGGGTTGAAGGTTCTATGTAATAATCGATAGAATTTAAAGAGTGGTTAGGGTCTATTGTATCTAAAATAGCATCTATGAACCTTCCGAATTTGGTTAATGTATTTAATTGTTTGTTTCGTCCTAAAGCACTAGAAATAGTTTCGTCTCTATTTCCAAATTTATAGCCGTTTGGACGAATCCACAATACATTCAATAGATGCTGCATGATCACATTTCCTAGTTGATCAATCGAAATAGCCATTTTTAAACTGAACTCTCCAATTCCGCTAAACCCTTTCGTAAAAACACTGTGCAATACGCCATATAAAAAGCCAATTGGTGTTGTTATGGCTAATAATAAAATAGAAACCAAAAACAACAAAATCCCAATAATTGGATTCGCTTTTTTGCCGGGTTTGTAGGCTTGTTTTTTTAGAATCAAACTGCTGTTATTAAAAGGTAATTTTTTTAAAAATGAAAAATGAAAAATGAAAAATGAGAAAAGATTTTATCTCAAAACCTAGCACCCAACACCCAACATCTGGCCTAAACCACAATTACTGCGGTGCCTACAACTGAAATCATACTTGTCATAGAACCAGAAATAGCTTCTACATCAACCTTTATACCTACAATAGCATTGGCTTTTAAGTTTTCGGCATGTGTTCTTAATTTTTGAAACACCGCTTCTTTTGCTTCTAAGAGCGATTTTTCATAGGCTGCATAATACTTTTTACTGCTGAACATATCTTTAAAAGACATGCCAGCACCGCTGAAAGTAGCTGTGTAGGTAATGTCCGATACAATCCCCAAATAGTGGGTAATTGTTTTTCCTTCAATACTGTTTGTAGTGGTTAAAATCATACTAGTAATTAAAAATTTAAATAAATAAAGGTCACTTGTTTAACGCAAAGATCTTAAACCCGAAACTTAAAACCCGAAACAGTTTTTTCACTTGGCAAGGGAAATCAAACCGCCTTTTGCACCACTTCAAATACCTTGTTGCCGTCGCACTTCAGTGTTTTCGATGGGTATTTAAGAAGTAAAGCGTAATCGTGGGTTGCCATTAATATGGTGCGCCCAGTTTTATTAATTTCTTGTAATACTTTCATGACTTCAACGCTGGTTTGAGGATCAAGATTGCCCGTAGGTTCATCGGCTAAAATAAGCTCAGGATCATTGAGTAAAGCCCTGGCGATGGCAATACGTTGTTGCTCACCACCAGATAATTCATGAGGAAATTTAAATCCTTTTGTTTTCATGCCCACTTTATCCAAAACACTTTCAATTTGAGCTTCCATTTTCGAGCTGTCTTTCCAGCCTGTAGCTTTTAAAACAAAGAGAAAATTATTGTTTACCGTTCTGTCTGGGAGTAACTTAAAATCTTGAAAAACTATTCCAAGTTTACGTCTTAAAAACGGAATGTCTTTTTCTTTTAAGGCTCTCAGGTCAAAATCAACCACACTGCCAGTTCCTTCTTTTAAAGGTAAATCCCCGTAAAGTGTTTTCATAAAACTACTTTTTCCGCTTCCTGTTTTACCGATTAAATAAATAAATTCGCCCCTTTTCACCTCAATATTGACCTCATTCAGAACTAAACTGTCTTTCTGAAAAATAGCAACATCGGTTAATTTTAAAATACTTTCAGTCATAGTGCCTAATGTTGTTATAAAAGTAATACCTTAAGGTGATATTAAACAAAATTTTGTTCAAAATAAAAAAGTATCTTCGCATACTTAAGCATTCTTTTTGTCGTTATGGTACTACTAAACGAGACATTTCTTAATTGTTGGAGAACACTATGTTAAAGAAAAAATTCGCATTATTGCTAGTCCTTATTGGGTCTTGGCATCTTCTAAGTGCACAAAAATCAAAAATTTATACCCACGATCAAAAAGAGTATCAGCAAGCGCTGACGCTCTACAATAATGAACAATTTCAAGCAGCGCAAGCTATTTTTGAGAAGGTTAGATATGCGACTAAAGATCCGGAGACGGAAGCTAATAGTGCCTATTATGCCGCAAATGCTGCGGTTCGGTTAAATCAACTTGGGGCAGATAAATTAATGGAAGACTTTGTGGAGAATTATCCCACGTCGACCAAACGCAACGCGGCATATGCCGATGTGGCTGAGTACTATTTTGAAACGGGAAAATATCCCTATGCCTTAAAATGGTACAAACGTGTAGATCAAAGCTCTTTATCTAGGGCAGAAATGGATAAATTTAACTTTAATTACGGCTATGCTTTATTCTCTTCAAAAAACGCCAAAGAAGCAGAAACATATCTAAATAAGGTAACTACTTCTCCTGTTTATGGCTCGCAAGCTAAATATTACTTGGGGTTTATCGCTTATCAGCAAGATGATTATGTAGGTGCAAATCAACGTTTTGATCAAATTACAGATCAAAAGGTTTTAGATGAAAAGCTATCGTATTATCAGGCGGACATGAATTTTAAATTAGGAAAATTCGAAGAAGCTATTGCCCTTGCTAAAAAGCAATTGCAAAAATCGGATCGCTTAGAAAAATCAGAATTAAATAAAATTATAGGTGAAAGCTATTTTAACCTTAAACAATACGATAATGCCGTTTCCTATCTTTTAGAGTACAATGGAAAAGCCGGTAAGTGGAGCAATACGGATTATTATTTATTAGGCTATAGTTACTATAAGCAAGGAGATTATACGAACGCCATTCAACAATTTAATAAAATTATTGGCGGCAGTACCGATGTTTCGCAGAACGCTTATTACCATTTGGCAGAATGTTATTTAAAGGTAAATAAAAAGTCAGAGGCTTTAAATGCTTTTAGAAATGCATCGCAAATGGCCTATTCTGAAGAAATTCAAAAAGATGCTTTCCTAAATTATGCTCGTTTAAGTTATGAAATAGGAAATCCGTATGAAAATGTACCCTCTGTACTTACCAAATACTTAGATAAGTATCCAAAAGACGAAAATGCTCAGGAAATACAAGAGTTATTGGTCGATTCATACATTACCTCAAAAAACTTTGCTGGAGCATTAGAACTTTTAGAAAACAATAAGTCGTATGCGAGTAAAGCAACCTATCAAAAAGTTGCCTTTTATAGAGGTGTAGAGTTATTTTTAGCGGCCGATTATTCTGGAGCTATCACTGCTTTTGACAAATCATTAGATAAGGCAGAGGATCCAAAATTTAAAGCTAGAGCTATTTTTTGGAGAGCAGAATCAGCGTATAATAGCAATAAATTTGAAGAAGCCTTGGTCGGCTTTAAAGATTTTCAAAAAAATCCACAAGCAAAATCCACACCTGATTATGAAGATTTTGATTACAACTTAGGGTATACGTATTTTAAGCTAAAGGATTACGCAAACGCGGCAACCTACCTCGCTAACTATACGACCCTGAGCAAGGAAGCGGATAAAAAACACGATGCCTTTTTACGTTTGGGAGATAGTTATTTTGCCTCTAGCAAGTATTGGCCCGCCATAGAAGCCTACAATGCTGCTTTAGAAGGACAAGGAATTGAAAAAGATTACGCAGCTTTTCAGAAAGCATTGAGTTATGGTTTTGTTGATCGTGTAGCTACGAAAATAGAAGATTTGAATTCTTTTGTGACGAAGTATCCAAAATCAACCCTAAAAGACGATGTGCTTTTCGAATTGGCCAATTCCTATGTTCGGGCGAATAAGGAAGATGAGGGTTTACGTATTTACGACAAACTTATTAGCGAGTATAAAGGGAGCTCCTTAGTTCCTCAAGCTATCGTTCGTCAAGGTTTGGTTCATTATAATGCCAATGAAAGTGAAAAAGCATTATCTAAATTTAAAATGGTTGTGCGTGATTACCCAAATACGCAAGAGGCCATACAAGCGGTGACTACGGCCAAGCTTATTTATGTTGATTTGGGTAGAGTAGGTGAATATGCAGAGTGGGTTCGTGGGTTAGATTTTGTAGAGGTAACGGATACAGAATTAGACAACGCTACCTTTAGTTCTGCCGATCAAAAGTATTTAGAAGGCAATACAGACCAAGCGATGCGGGGCTATCTAAATTACCTAAAAGAATTTCCAAAGGGAATACACGCCTTGAAGGCCAACTTTAATTTAGCACAACTGTATTATGCTAACGACGATAAAGAGAAGGCCCTAAGCAATTACAAAAACGTTGCTGAAAGAGGTGCTAGTGAATATTCTGAACAAGCCTTAACTAGGGTTTGCGAGATTTATGTAAGTAAAAACGATTACAATACGGCCATACCATTTCTTGAAAAATTAGAGCAATCAGCAAATATTCAACAGAATATAACCTTTGCACAGTCTAACTTAATGAAAGGCTATTTTGAACAAAAGCAATATACCAAAACCATCGCCTATGCTGAAAAGGTATTAGCTACCAGTAAAATAGATAACCGGATTAAGAGTGATGCTCAAATAATGATTGCTCGTTCGGCTATTCAAACCAATAATGAAGCAAGAGCAAAAACAGCGTATACAGAAGTATTGAGCATTGCTACCGGATCATTAGCTGCAGAAGCCTTGTATTATGATGCCTATTTTAAGCATAAAGAAGGCAATAATGAAGCTTCAAATGAATCGGTTCAAAAACTGGCTAAAGATTTTTCTGCGTATAAAGAATGGGGTGGAAAAGGTTTGGTGCTCATGGCTAAAAATTTCGATGCTCTAGGCGATGCATATCAGGCTACTTATATTTTAGATAGCGTTATTGTTAATTTTGCGCAGTATCCCGAAATAGTTGCAGAAGCGAAACAAGAAGCCTTCAGAATTAAATCGAAAGAGGCGAAAAGCAATTCATCAGTCAACCCTCAAAATTAATTTCCAATTGCAAAAGAGACACGATATGCCGCAATACATAAAATTATTCATGCTTGTTTTTTTGGGATTTTTCCAATCGGTTGTAGCCCAAAAAAAAGATAAAGATAGCATTATAGGAACAGAAACAGTGACTGTTGTAAAGGCCTACAAGCCCAACGTAGCAGATGCTTTTAAGATAAAATCGGTCCCTGTGATCAACGATTCCATCGTTTTAAAAAAGAAAAAAATTGACTATACTATTTTTTCAGTTCCTGTAGCGTCTACCTTTACACCCGCAAAAGGAAAAGCTGCTACGGTTGATAAAGTGGCTCCTCCAGTACTCTTTAATTCGTATGCTTCATTGGGTTTTGGTACCTATGATAATGCGTTGGCTGAATTATACACCAGTAGAAGTATCAATAGAGATGAACGCTTAGATTTAGGCCTTACCCACCATTCTTCAAGAGGTCAAATTGATAGTATTGCACTAAATAATGACTTTTATGACACTAAATTGGTAGCCGCTTATGCTAAAAGTGATACAGATTTGGATTGGGGCCTTAATTTGGGCTTGCAACATCAACTGTACAACTGGTATGGAGTGCCATTAGGGAACTTATCGGATCAGCAAATTGAGGATTTAGATTCGAAACAAAATTATTTTAATGCCGAAATTTCGGGACATATCAACCTAGAAGATACGTACTTTGAGAGGGGAGAAGCTTTGTTTCGGCGTTTTTTTGATGCCACAAAATCAGCAGAAAATAGAGCGATGATCAAGGGTATTGCAGCCTTTCCAGTTCAAGATGAAAATATTAAAGTAAATGTGAAACTCGATTATCTGGGTGGAAGCTTTAAAAATGCAGACGTAAATAGTGTAGAAAATTTAGCGGGAAGTACTTACCGTTTTTTTCAAGCAGGATTTGGGCCAAGTATTGAAATTATTCGTGATGATTTGACTTTAAATTTAGGAGCAAATCTTGTTTTTGGTTTAGATGCTGAAAATAGCGATAGTAATTTTTATATTTATCCAAATATTACAGCAAGCTATCGTGTTTTAGACGAAATAGTTATTGCTTATGGTGGTATTCAAGGTGAATTGCTGCAGAATTCGTATTACGACTTTGTTGAGGAAAATCCGTTTGTTTCACCAACCTTAGAAATTCAACCAACCGATCAAAAATATAATGCATATGCGGGTATTAAAGGACAATTGATACCTAACTTGAGTTATAACCTAAGAGCCTCTTATAAAACAGAAAATAGAAAGCCCTTGTTTAAATGGAACCCTTTAAATTCGTTTAGAGATGATGATAAGGCTTACACCTATCGCAATTCGTTTGAGGTTTTTTATGATGACGTAAAAACCTTGGGTATGTTTGGAGAATTAAATGTAGATATTAAAAGAAACTTTTCATTGGGGGTAAATGCAGAGGCATTTACCTATACTACAGAAACGGATCGCCCTGCATGGAACTTACCAAAATTTACGAGCTCTGCATTTATGGACTATCAAATTACAGCGCAATGGTATTTGGGTGCTTCTCTTTTTTATATGGGCGAACGTGACGATTTATTCTCAGAAGTAGTTCAAAATACGCCACAAGATAATTTTCCATCAGAAGAAATTTCTTTAAATGCTTTTTGGGATATCAATGCGCATTTAGGATATCGATTTAATAATCAACTTTCAATTTTTATAAAAGGAAATAACCTGACCAATAGTAATTATCAGCGTTGGGCAAACTACCCCGTACAAGGGCTGCAAGTAATCGCAGGCGCGACTTATAAGTTTGATTTTTAGGTAAGTAAGCCTTATGTATTTCGTCTAAAATGCTTTCTATTTAGGCGAAAACTAAGATTATATGCTTAATTTTATACAACTAGTATAAAGTTTAATCGACTTATTGGTGTATAATGAAAATAATTTTCAAGTTGTTATACGTATTTTTCGGACTGGCTAATTTTCTCGGACAGAGTCAAAATTTAGTCAAGAACCCTAGTTTTGAGGCGTATCACCAATGCCCTAAGGAATACGGCTCCTTGAGCTTAGATGCAATAGACTGGAAGTTGCCAAGTTTAGGGACGACCGATTATTTTCATACTTGCAGTCAAGAATTACCTGTTGAGAATAATTTTATAGGTTCACAAATCCCTTTTGATGGGGATGCATATGCAGGAATGTATATGTATGCGCCAAATGATTATAGAGAATATATTACAGCATCCTTGGATACAACCTTAGCACCAGGAAAACTATACAAAGTTTCTTTTTTGGTGAACCTAGCAGATAAAGTAGAATTTGCTGTGAACAGGTTCGACGTGTTACTGTCAAAAGCCGCTTTTGAAATTAGTACCTCAAAATATATAGATTTAGCGTATTTACCTGCAGATTTTACGAGCAACTATAAGCAAATTACTTCCAATACTTTTTATACGAATGCGGAAGATTGGACGCAAATTTCAACCACGTTTATAGCAAAAGGGAATGAACGTTTTTTAACTATTGGGAATTTTAAAAGCAATGAATCTACCACTGTGGAAGTTGTAAAGAAAACCTCGAAAAAATCGGCCTATTACTTTATTGATATGGTCAGTGTGGAGGCTATGCCTTTTTTTAATTTGAATGAACTATATGTTTTTGACGATGTATTGTTCGACTTTGATGAAACGACCATTGAAATTAAATATACCCGTCAATTAAACGATCTGGTAGCCTACCTAGAGGCAAAGCCAAGTATAAAAGTAAACCTTTATGGGCATACAGATGCTTTGGGTTCTGACGATTATAATGATGACTTATCGCATAAACGAGCCGAAACAATAGCTAATTTTTTGATCAAAGCCGGAGTTCCTAAAAACAGAATTGAATGGAAGGGTTTTGGTCTTAAAAAACCTATTGTTGATAATAACAAAGAAGCACTTCGTTTTAAAAACAGGCGCGTTGAGTTTTTAATTTCTGAACGAAATAGCGATTATGCTAAAACAGTATATGAGGATTAATTTGTTGTAGCGCATGTGTGTTCTAATCCATATTTTTTATTGCGCTGTGCTTTTCCGTTAAGGCTGAGTGCTTGTGGCAGCATCAATATTTAGTAGAAGTTTTTCCTCCTTTAACCACTACAAATTACCCGACTATGTAGACTTATCCTTTTTATTGTTTTTAGGATTTAGGACTACCATGTCAAATCGTTCACGATACGTCTTTTAGGGTGCTTTTGAACTGTGCCTAATTTTAGCATTTCTTTGAGAAAAATTTAGTTTTATATTTCTATCTTCCCCAGTCAAAATTTAAAGTAAGAGTTACTTCTTGCAGTAATGAATAGCTTATCATGAGTTCAACCAACAGCAGAAAAAAACAAGCTAAAGTTTTACGGATTTTTAGAAAAATTCACCGGTACACAGGGGCGGTGTTGTTTATTTTTTTCTTTTTTATTTCTATCTCGGGACTTTTATTGGGTTGGAAAAAAAACAGTAACGGCTTGTTGTTGGCAGAAACTCAAAAAGGAACAACTTCCGAATTTTCAGAATGGTTACCATTAGACGTTTTATATCAAAAGGCATATACCATAATTCAAGATTCTGTAGTTTCAGAGAAGCCCATTGCTTTAGATCGCGTAGATATCCGCAAAGACAAGGGTGTTGTGAAGTTTATTTTTGATGATTATTACGGATTGCAACTCGATGGAGGAACGGGAAAGCTTTTAGAATTTGGCAAACGTAATGCCGATCTGGTTGAAAACATTCACGATGGCTCTATTTTAGATCGATTTTTTAATATTTCAGGCGGCTATATCAAGTTAACCTATAGTACCATCATGAGCATCGCCTTATTGACTTTTACCATCACGGGTTTTTGGCTTTGGTATGGTCCAAAACGAATGAGAAATACCACTTAAGAAATAGGAGTATTTTAGAAAATATAGTTGTAAAACAGATTGTTTTTTAGTTTACTTTTGCGCGCTATTTAAAACTATAAATGTCTATATTAAAGAAGGTTAGAGCTGTTGATTCGTTATATGCAGTTCTAGATAAAGAGATTGCTCTTTTTCAATCTAAAAGCTCGCTTCATTGTAAAGCAGGATGTGGAAAATGTTGCACACATGCTGAGGTTGATGCGTCGCCATTAGAATTTCTTCCATGGGCTTTCAACTTATTTTTAAAGGGTACGGCAGCAACAACTTTAGACGATTTAAAGACCAAAACTACTGCTATTTGCCATATTTACGAACCCCTTTCTGTAGTAGATAGTGGTAGCGGTAAGTGTAGCGATTATCAATACCGCGGATTAATTTGTCGGCTTTTCGGTTATGGCGCCAATCGCGATAAATTTGGAGAAATGCGCTTGGCTACCTGTAAAATTATCAAAGAATCTCAAGCAGAAAATTTCGAAGCGGCACAAAAAGCGATGAAAGAGGGATTGTATGTACCCATTTTTACCGATTATTATATGAAGCTTTCTCAGATCGATTTTAGGTTAGGAAACGTTATTGTTCCAGTAAATACAGCTTTAAAGCTGGCGCTAGAAGAAGTATTACAGTATTATGCCTACCGTCCGTTTCCGAGAGGTTTTAAGAATTGTGCCTAAGTTAAGAGCCAAGAGGCAAGAGCCATAAGTCAAGAGGCAAAAGACAAGAACTAAGAACCAAGATGACATTCTGTAGTTTCTGAGCGCTTTTAGCGGTCTAGAATCTTATTTCAGGTCTATCTCCTTCAAATTCTCAATCCTATTTCGAACCAAATAGGCATCAACAGTTTCAAAATGTTCAATCACACGCTTTTCTTTAAACTCAAATACTTTTTCGGCTAAGCCTTGTAGAAAATCCCGATCATGCGAAACAAGAATTAGCGTGCCATCAAAATCAAGTAAGGCTTCTTTTAAAACGTCTTTAGACTTTAAGTCTAAATGGTTGGTAGGCTCATCAAGGATAAGGAGGTTCACTGGGTCTAAGAGTAATTTTACCATAGCCAACCTTGTTTTTTCTCCTCCAGAAAGCACGCTTACTTTTTTATCTATCGCATCACCACTAAACATAAATCGGCCTAAAATATTCTTCATTTGAGTTCTCACTTCGCCTTGAGCAACTTCATCAACGGTTTGGAATACCGTTAACTCTGAATCTAATAAAGAAGCCTGGTTTTGTGCAAAGTAACCTACTTTTACATTATGACCTAGCGTACATTTGCCTTCAAAATCTATTTCGCCCATAATGGCTTTAATCATGGTAGATTTTCCTTCTCCGTTTCGGCCCACAAAACAAACCTTTTCACCACGTGAAATACTCATGTGTGCATTTTTAAAAACAACAAGGTCTCCGTAGGTTTTTGTAAGATCAATAGCAGTTACAGGATAATCTCCAGAACGCATCGCTGGCGGAAATTTTAATTTTAAGGCAGAAGTATCAATCTCGTCGATTTCAATAATTTCTAACTTTTCAAGCATTCTTTCTCTAGACGTAACTTGATTGGTTTTCGAATAGGTACCTTTAAATCGATCAATAAAGGTTTGATTGTCTGCTATAAATCGCTGCTGCTCTTGGTATGCCTTAATTTGATGGCTTCTGCGGTCTTCACGCAATTGTAAGTAATGCGAATAGTTTGCTTTATAGTCGTAAATACGACCCATAGTCACCTCTATAGTTCGGTTGGTAATATTGTCAATAAAGGTTTTGTCGTGTGAGATTACAACAACAGCCTTGGCTTTGTTGAGTAAAAAGTCTTCTAGCCAGATGACAGAAGCAATATCAACGTGGTTCGTTGGCTCATCTAAAAGAATTAAATCAGGCTTTTGCAGTAAAATCTTGGTCAGTTCAATTCTCATACGCCAGCCACCACTAAACTCGCTGGTTTGACGATGAAAATCTTCGCGCTTAAAGCCCAAGCCTGCTAATGCTTTTTCAACTTCTGCTTCGTAATTAATTTCTTCCAATGCATAATATTTTTCTCCCAAATCTGATACCTTTTGAATCAACTTCATATAGGCATCAGATTCGTAATCTGTTCTGGTTTCTAAAGCTTTGTTAAGTTCATCCATTTCATTTTTCATTTCAAAAACTTGAGCAAAGGCCTTAGAAGCTTCTTGAAAAACGGTGCAGTTGTCTTCGGTTAATAAATGTTGAGGTAAATAAGCAATAACAGCATCCTTAGGAAAACGAATATGACCACGTGTTGGCTTTTGCTCACCAGCGATAATTTTCATCATGGTCGATTTTCCAGCCCCATTTTTACCCATAAGGGCTATTTTATCATTCTCATTAATCACAAAAGAAACATCACTAAAAAGGGTATCTCCACTAAATTCAACAGCAATAGCATCAACAGAAATCATAGTTTAATTTTTAAAAGTGCAAAGCTAGTTAAAACTGGTATATCTCTGTAGTATTTTTTATAGTCACCTACTAAATGGCTGAAGTTTACATGGCCAACTTAAAGCCTATGCTAAACCCTTGAAACGTATTGAAACTATAATCATTAGAGATTTCAAAGCTTAAAACAGACAAAAATTCAAACAAATAATCGTCCCTGATCAATCAAAAGATCTATAAATTTTTTTTCAATATTTTATAAATTGTAGATAAATGTTGTACTTTGTAGCCTCTAAAATCCTCGCGAAATAACAGTACCCTATTAATTTATATATAGTCAGAAAAACCAAAAAAATGAAAAGAATATTGCTACTTTTTACGTTGCTTATAGGCAGCTGTGAATCAGTGAAAGAACAAGTCGATGTCATAATTACAAACGCTACCGTTTATACCGTAGATGCCACCTTTTCTAAAGCCCAATCATTTGCGGTCAAAGGTGGTAAATTTATAGCTATAGGCAGCAATGCTGAAATTTCAGAAAAATACAGCGCGGAACAATTAATTGATGCTCAGGGTAAAGCTGTTGTTCCGGGTTTAATCGATGCGCATTGTCATTTTTTTAGACTGGGAATCGACCAACAAGAACTTGATTTAGTGGGGACTAATAGTTTGGAGGACATCCTAGAAAAAGTAAAAACGTTTCAATTAAAAAACAAAAGAGATTTTATCATCGGACGTGGTTGGGATCAAAACGACTGGGAAGTTAAAGAGTTTCCAACAAAAGAACAATTAGATGTCTTATATCCAGATACCCCAGTAATATTAGAGCGCATTGACGGTCACGCCTATTTGGTAAATCAAAAAGGACTTGATTTGGCCGGGATCACTAAGGATACAAAAGCCGTTGGGGGAGAAATCCTGAAAAAAGAGGGGCAAATAACAGGAATTTTAGTGGATGGCCCTATGGATTTGGTAGACGCTATATTGCCGAAGCCTTCTAAAGAAATCATGATTCAAGCGCTAAAGGATGCGCAACGAATCTCTATAAACAATGGGTTAACCACCGTAAATGATGCAGGCTTATCACGAGAAGTTATTGAGCTTATAGACAGTTTACAGCAATCAGGAGACTTATCCATCCGTGTATATGCCATGATCTCTAATGCTCCAGAGAACTTAGATTATTATTTAGATAAGGGGATCATCAAAACCGATTATTTAAATGTTCGCTCTGTAAAGGTATATGGCGATGGTGCATTGGGTTCTCGTGGGGCGGTTTTGAAAGCATCGTATGCTGATCAGCATAACCACTTTGGAGCGATGGTAACTCCTGTGGATGAAATAGAAAAATTGGCCTACCGAATTGCAGCAAGTCCCTATCAGATGAATACGCACGCTATTGGTGATTCAGCCAATATCGTGGTATTAAAAGCCTATAAAGATGCTCTAAAAGGTAAAAAGGATAGACGTTGGAAAGTTGAACACGCCCAAGTAATTGCGCCTTTAGATTTTGACTATTTTGAAGACGGTATTATTCCGTCCATACAACCAACTCATGCCACTAGCGATATGTATTGGGTTGCCGATAGGCTAGGAGCTGAGCGCGTAAAGGGTGCTTATGCCTATAAAAAACTTTTAGATAAGGCTGGAATAGTTGCTTTAGGAACCGATTTTCCTGTAGAACAGGTAAGTCCGTTTTTAACGTTTTATGCCGCCGTGGCACGAAAAGATACCGATGGATTTCCTGAAGGTGGGTTTCAATCGAATGAAAAATTGACTAGGGAAGAAACGCTTAAAGGAATGACAATTTGGGCAGCCTTCAGTAACTTTGAAGAAGAAGAAAAAGGGAGTATTGAAGTGGGTAAATTTGCCGATTTTGTGATACTAGAAAAAGATATTATGACCATCCCAGAAGAAGAAATTGCAACGACAACTGCATCGCGCGTTTTTATAGGGGGTAAAAGTTTAAAGTAAGGGAATATACTCATCAAACAAAAAAAAGTCCTGAAGTTTTAAACTTCAGGACTTTTATGTTTAAGGCTGCGCTTCTCTTATTTCTTTTCACTTACAGGAACGGTAACTAAAACAGTTCCCCAACCCATAACCAATTCTGGACCAGCAGTACCATCATTGAAAATCATAGATAAATTTTCTAAAGATTCTTTAGCAGTACTAACAGTTCCTTTTACGCGCACCAAGTCAGCAGCTTCATCATAGGTATAAGCACCCCATTGGTTTAAATTCTTGTTTAAAATAACCGTCCATTCTTTTTCGCCTGGAATTGTAAATAAGGAATAGGTACCAGCCTTAACTGATGTACCTCCAAAAGTAGCATCCTTATAAAATGTAATTTCTACCGATTCATTTGCGCCTGTTCTCCAAACACTACCTGCAGGAGCTAGTTCAGAAACAGATCTTCCTTTTAATTGAGGTCTACTGTAGGTAACTTTTGCCAATTTGTCTGCAATTTTATAGCTGCTTGGGTAAGAAGCTGCATCCATAGGACTCTGGTCTAAGCTGCTGAATTTTTGCGCACTTAGATTTGCAGTAAAAATAAAGCAAGCTGAAATTAGGGCAATTTTGATAAATTTTTTCATTGTTATTTGTTTAAGTGTTTTTACTTGAGCAATCTAGCTTAGTTTCTGACTGCTAAAGTCGGAACATTTTTTTAAACTTACAAAAAAAGAAATTTCATCTTAATTTGCGCTACTAATAGTTACAATAAAATACTAAAAAATAGTTATATGTTATAAATTGTAATCGTTTTTAGTGTTTATGTTTTTTAAAAGAAACATTAAACCCATCTTTGCTTTAATATTTATTATAAAGTGATGTTTTATGTGTGGAATAGTATGTGCGTTTGATGTAAAAGAGAGTACGGAAGAATTAAGACCTCAGTTGCTTGAGATGTCTAAAAAAATTAGACATAGAGGGCCAGATTGGAGTGGAATATTTGCAAATGATAAAGCAATATTAGCTCACGAGCGTTTGGCTATTGTAGATCCAGCTTCTGGAAAACAACCTTTATTTAGTGAAGATAAAAAATTAATACTCGCTGCCAATGGTGAAATTTATAACCACAGGCAACTTAGAAAGCAGTTTGAAGGAAAATACAATTTCCAAACCGAATCAGATTGTGAGGTGATTTTAGCTTTGTATCAAAAAAAAGGAGTTCACTTTTTGGATGAAATGAATGGCATTTTTGGATTCACCATATATGATGTGGAAAAAGATGAATATTTTATTGCTCGAGACCATATGGGAATAATTCCTTTATATATGGGTTGGGATAAAAATGGTACTTTTTACGTAGCCTCCGAATTAAAGGCTTTAGAAGGAACCTGTACTAAAATAGAACTTTTCCCTCCGGGACATTACATGCACAGCTCGGATGGCGAATTAAAACAATGGTATTCTCGTGATTGGATGGAATACGATGCGGTAAAAGATAATTCCACCAGTATTGCGGCCATTAAAGAGGCTTTAGAGGCAGCCGTTCACAGACAATTAATGTCTGATGTACCTTATGGAGTGTTGTTGTCAGGAGGGCTAGATTCTTCAGTGACTTCTGCCATTGCTAAAAAATATGCCCAAAAAAGAATTGAATCAGATGATACTGCAGAGGCTTGGTATCCGCAGTTGCATTCCTTTTCGGTAGGCCTAGAAGGATCTCCTGATTTAGCAGCGGCTAGGAAAGTCGCTGATCATATCGGTACCATTCATCACGAAATTAAATTTACGATTCAAGAGGGTTTAGATGCTATAAAAGATGTAGTTTACAATCTAGAAACCTATGATGTCACCACGATTAGAGCTTCGACACCCATGTATTTAATGGCTAGAGTTATCAAATCTATGGGGATAAAAATGGTGCTTTCTGGAGAAGGTGCAGATGAATTGTTTGGGGGCTATTTGTATTTTCATAAAGCACCTAATGCTAAAGAATTTCATGAAGAAACGGTTCGTAAATTAAGTAAATTACACATGTACGACTGTTTAAGGGCGAATAAATCATTAGCCGCATGGGGAATAGAGGGGCGTGTGCCATTTTTAGATAAAGAATTTATGGATGTAGCCATGCGCATCAACCCGCAAGATAAAATGATTAATGGCGAACGCATGGAAAAATGGGTCGTACGTAAAGCTTTTGAAGAAATGTTGCCTGAAAGTGTCGCATGGCGTCAAAAAGAACAATTTTCGGATGGGGTAGGGTACAGTTGGATTGATACCTTGAAAGAGGTAGTTAAAGTAGAGGTGAGTGACGAACAATTAGCGAATGCTAAATTCAGGTATCCACTACAGACACCAACATCAAAAGAAGAATTTTATTACCGTTCTATATTTGAGTCACATTTTCCGTCAGATGCTGCAGCGCTTTGTGTTCCTCAAGAAGCATCCGTTGCTTGTAGTACTAAAATAGCTTTAGAGTGGGATGAGGCTTTTAAAAACATGAATGATCCTTCGGGTAGAGCTGTGGCTAATGTTCATGCTGACGCCTATGTAAAAGCTTAATTTTTTTATGATCAGTTTTAGTTTTAATTATATATAGTATATAAGAAGCACCCTCCGGGGTGCTTCTTTAGTTTAAAGCCCCGAGTTTCCTGCTATTTTTTTCTTTAAAAATAAAAATACGTCTTTATATTTTCCACAATTTTTGTTGATAACTTACCGGTTGCTATTTGGTTTAAACGCCTAATTCTAGTAGGTAATCTTTATATTTGTAAGATTGCTAAAATTACAACGAAACCATTAATTTATGAGCGAAGAAGCAAAAAATGACGACCTAGAAAATAAAAAGTCTGAGGAAGCAAAAAAGAATGAAAATTTGCCTATGAAAGATTATTCGGCGGATAGTATCCAGGCCTTAGAAGGTATGGAGCATGTGCGCATGCGGCCTTCCATGTATATTGGTGATGTGGGTACTAGAGGCTTACACCATCTGGTATATGAAGTTGTCGATAATTCAATTGACGAAGCCATGGGTGGGCATTGTGATACAATTACAGTTATCATCAACGAAAATAATTCTGTAACCGTTAGAGATAACGGCCGTGGTATTCCTGTTGATATTCATAAAAAAGAAGGTGTTTCTGCGTTACAGGTAGTCATGACTAAAATTGGAGCCGGTGGTAAATTCGATAAAGATTCGTATAAAGTTTCTGGTGGTTTACATGGTGTTGGGGTCTCTTGTGTAAATGCACTTTCGAACCATTTAAAAGCAACGGTTTTTAGAAATGGTACTATTTACGAGCAAGAATATGAAAAGGGTAAAGCCATGTATCCTGTTAAAAGCGTTGGTACAACCGATATTAGGGGTACTGAAGTAACTTTTATTCCAGATGATACTATTTTTACCCAAACCATAGAGTTTAATTATGAAACGCTGGCCAATAGAATGCGTGAGCTTTCATTTTTAAATAAGGGGCTTTCTATAACCATTACGGATAAACGTCAAAAAGATAAAGACAGTCCAAGTGGTTTTGTAGAAGAGCGTTTCTTTTCAGAAGAAGGCCTAAAGGAATTTATTAAGTTTTTAGACAGTAATCGTGAGCCTCTTATTCAGAAAGTAATAGCGATTGAAGGCGAGAAAAACGGAATTCCAGTAGAGGTAGCTATGATTTATAATACTTCGTACACTGAAAATTTACATTCTTATGTAAATAATATCAATACCCATGAAGGGGGTACACATTTGTCTGGTTTTAGAAGGGGTTTAACGGGTACTTTGAAAAAGTATGCAGACGCCTCTGGAATGTTAGATAAATTAAAGTTTGAAATTCAAGGAGATGATTTTAGAGAAGGCTTAACGGCAATTATTTCTGTTAAGGTGGCTGAGCCACAGTTCGAAGGACAAACAAAAACTAAATTAGGTAATAGAGATGTTTCTGCAGCCGTGAGTCAAGCAGTTTCCGAAATGTTGACTGATTATTTAGAAGAAAACCCGGAGGATGCTAAAATAATTGTACAGAAAGTAGTTTTAGCAGCAACTGCACGACACGCAGCGACGAAAGCGCGTGAAATGGTACAGCGTAAAACGGTTATGAGTATAGGTGGTTTACCTGGAAAATTATCAGATTGCTCCGATCAGGACCCCGTAAATTGTGAAGTTTTTCTTGTCGAGGGAGATTCGGCGGGAGGTACAGCTAAACAGGGTCGTGACCGAATGTTTCAAGCTATTTTGCCTTTGAGAGGTAAGATATTGAACGTTGAAAAGGCGATGACACATAAAGTTTTTGAAAACGAAGAAATTAAAAATATCTATACGGCTCTAGGGGTATCTATAGGTACTGAAGACGATAGTAAAGCCTTAAATCTAGATAAGTTAAGATATCATAAGGTAGTCATCATGTGTGATGCGGATGTCGATGGTAGTCATATCGAAACCTTGATTCTGACCTTTTTCTTTAGGTTTATGCGTGAGTTAATAGAAGCTGGCCACGTGTATATCGCAACACCGCCTTTATATTTAGTTAAAAAGGGGAATAAGAAGCGCTATGCTTGGAATGATAAAGAGCGTGATGAAATTGCAGAAAGTTTTAATGGTAGTGTAGGAATTCAGCGTTATAAAGGTCTGGGAGAAATGAATGCAGAACAATTATGGGATACGACCATGAATCCTGAGTTTAGAACCTTAAGACGAATTGTTATAGATAATGCTACAGAAACAGATCGCGTTTTTTCTATGTTAATGGGGGATGAAGTTCCACCAAGAAGAGAATTTATTGAGAAAAATGCGGTTTATGCCAACATTGATGCATAAGAAATCATAGTTTCACAACAAAAACTCGCACACTTCGTGCGAGTTTTTTAGTTTTACCCCAAATTAAAAATCTTATGAAATACTTTTTTTTAGCAGTGCTCGTTGGGTCCTGCACCTTTGGGAAAGCACAATCAAACGCTAACGATATTTTTGCAGCAGGTGTTGCGGATGCGGAACGGTTTTCAAATGACTATTTTGGGCCCCTTTCCGAAGGCGCCTTATACAGCATTTCTAATGGCTGGTACAATTCAGGGAAAGCGAAGCCGCTTTTAGGCTTTGAGATTTCTTTGGTGGGTAATATGGCATCTTTTAAGAATAAAAACAACAAAAAATCATTTGTTTTAAATACTGCTGACTATGAAAATCTACAATTTGAAGATGGGAGTGTGACGCAACAAGTGTCTACTGCCTTAGGTGATATCGAAGGCATTACTGTTTTTGTGGAAGGTGAGATAGCTCCCGGAATCACACAAAGACAGCAATTTGAATTGCCGTCTGGTTTATCAGGAGAAGGTATAAATTTTGTTCCCTCTGCTTTTATTCAAGCAAGTGTAGGAGTTTTTAAAGGAACAGAGCTTAAGGCGCGTTTTTTGCCTAACATAGATACTGATGAGGTTTCTGTAGGTTTCTATGGAGTAGGTATCCAGCATGAGTTTACGAGTCTTTTACCCGTGGATAAAATTTGGCCAGTGGCTATATCTGGAGTTATTGGGTATACGCATCTTGATGCGTCATATGATTTTACAGACACAGGGATTATAGCTGGATCTGATCAAAGAATTGAAACAGACATGAACAGTTGGGTATTTCAGGCTGTGGTTTCTACAAAATTACCAATTATTAACTTTTACGGTGGCATAGGTTATTTAAAGGGAAAATCTACCATTGATTTTTTAGGGACCTATGAAAGTGGCTTTATTACTTCGCCCAGTGTAGAAGATCCTTTTAGTTTAAATCGTGAAGTAAGTGGGGTCACTGCAAATGTTGGAACAAAATTGAAGCTTGGTTTTTTTAGACTGAATGCGGATTATACGATTGCTGAGTTTAATAGCTTATCGGTGGGTATTAATTTTGGTTTCAGGTAATAGTATCAACTGATTTTATAAAAAAAAGGGACATTAGTTGTAAACTAATGTCCCTTTTTTTAGGCAGTAAGTTAAGTGAAATACTTCTTATTCTCTTATGGCAAAAATAGCGCCATTTGTTTTTTGAAGTGTTGTAACAATTAATTTCACTTCTTCATCGGGAATATCGGTACCTGGATAAGAAATGGTATATACCCCATTTTCTTTTTTCCAAGAAAAATCGGTTTGAACAATTAGATTATTGTTCGTGAACTGATGATACCTGCCTAAATAGGCATCGTTAAATATCCACTCGAATTCGGTTTGTGATTTTGTATTGTTAATTGATTTAACTGGGACAACATTGGTCCAAATACCAATTACAGGGTCGTTGTTAATAGCTGGTTTAGAGCAATTTGTGAATGCAAAAATGACACAAAATGCTACAATACTGCAGATTTTCTTCATGATAAGTAGGTTTAATTTGGGATGAGAAATGTACAAAATATAAAGGAGCGGTAACAATTCTTTCGATGTATGGCATACCTAAACCCCACATTTTCGACGTATTACTTTTTTCTTTAACATTTAAAACTATTTTTAAATAAAGGAAGCGGCTAAAAAATGATTTCAAAACGTGGTTTTCGTTTTTAATTTCAGTAATTTTGAGTTTAGATAAACAAAATCAATACTAAAAATAAACAAATGAAGGTTACAGTAGTAGGAGCAGGCGCTGTGGGTGCAAGTTGTGCTGAATACATAGCTATTAAAAATTTCGCATCAGAAGTAGTTTTATTAGACATTAAAGAAGGCTTTGCTGAAGGTAAAGCAATGGATCTGATGCAAACGGCATCCTTGAATGGTTTTGATACCAAAATAACAGGGATTACGAATAATTATGCTGCAACAGCCGGTAGTGATATTGCGGTGATCACTTCTGGTATTCCTCGCAAACCAGGAATGACAAGAGAAGAGCTTATTGGTATTAATGCTGGTATTGTAAAGTCAGTCGCCTCTAGCTTAATAGCGCATTCGCCGAATGTAATTTTAATAGTGGTGAGTAACCCTATGGATACCATGGCTTATTTGGTTCATAAGACTACAAATCTTCCAAAAAATAAAATTATAGGGATGGGTGGTGCCTTAGACAGTGCTCGTTTTAAATATAGATTGGCCGAAGCTTTAGAAGCTCCAATTTCTGATGTTGATGGTATGGTCATTGGAGGTCATAGTGATACAGGAATGGTACCACTTACTTCACATGCCACACGTAACAGTATTAAAGTTTCTGAGTTTTTGTCTGAGGAAAGGTTGAGTCAAGTAGCTGAAGACACAAAAGTAGGTGGAGCCACATTAACCAAATTATTAGGTACAAGTGCCTGGTATGCTCCTGGAGCAGCAGTTTCAAGTATGGTTCAAGCCATAGCTTGTAATCAAATGAAAATGTTTCCATGTTCTACTTATTTAGAGGGTGAATATGATTTAAACGATATTTGTATTGGTGTTCCAGTACTTTTAGGCAAAAACGGTATTGAAAAAATTATTACGATCCCTTTGAGCGACGCTGAAAAAGCAAAAATGCAAGAAAGTGCAGATGGAGTTAAGAAGACCAACGATTTATTAGCGCTTTAAAAACTGTAGTATACAAAACGAGTAAGGGCAGTTTTCAATTCGATTACTGCCCTTGTTTTTAAATGTAAAATATATTGTCAATTCCTATCTTAAATGATATATTTGCACGCTTACAAAAAAAAACCAGAATTTAATATATAACTAATGCAAAATAAAGGACTTATAAAGCTTTTCGCTTTTTTGTTTGGATTGGTAAGTATCTACCAATTATCTTACACATTCATCACAAACAATGTTGAAGAAAAGGCAGCAAGCTTTGCTGAAAACACAATTTCCAGTACAGAAAATGATTTTTCTAATCTTAGGAAAGAGGTTGAAACTAGGTATTTAGACTCTATCGGAGAGCAATCTATCTTAGGATTTACCTCATACAATGAAGCAAAGAAAAAAGAGCTAAACAAAGGTTTAGATTTAAAAGGAGGTATCAATGTGACCCTTCAAATATCTGTTAAAGATATTTTAAAAGGCTTAGCCAATAATACCACTAATGCCATCTTTAATAAAGCTCTAGCAGAAGCCGATGCGGCTTCGAAAAATAGTAGTGATACGTATGTTGATTTATTTTTTCAGGCTTTTGATAATTTAAAAGGCGATACAAAGTTAGCGTCTCCTGATATTTTTGCAAACAAAGGACTTAGTGATTTGATTAATTTTCAAATGACTGATGAACAGGTGAAACCTATTATCAGAACTAAAATTGATGAATCAATCATATCTGCTTTTGAAGTACTGAGAGAACGTATTGACGGCTTTGGCGTTACACAGCCAAATATTCAACGTGAAGGTACTTCGGGTCGTATTTTGGTAGAATTGCCAGGAGCAAAGGACATTTCTAGAGCTCAAGAATTACTTTCAAGTACAGCACAATTAGAGTTCTGGGAAACCTACAGACCGGATAATCAATTTTTAAGTAAGTTTTTATTTGATGCCAACGAGAAATTAAAAACTATTGTTGAGGTAGATCAGCCTGAAACTATGGTAAAGGAAGAATCTGAAATAGATTCGTTATTATCAGACGTTGCGCAAGATTCAATTGATTTTGCCACTGAAGTAAATCCTTTAGGAAATTTATTGATTCCAGGAGATCCAAACAGCTATTCATTTGTTAGAGCAGCAACTAAGGATACGGCTCAGATTAGCGCGTATTTAGGCATGCCAGAAATTCGCAGATTAATCCCGAAAGAATTACAGTTCGTAAAGTTTTTATGGGAAAGGCCAACAGAAGGTTCTGAAATTGTAGGTTTGTTTGCTGTAAAATCAAACAGAATGGCTACACCAAGAATTAGTGGTGATGTTGTTAGTGATGCAAGTGATGTATTTGATCAGCGTAACAGACCCGCCGTTAGTATGAGTATGAATACGCGTGGCGCTAAGGAATGGGAAAAATTAACTAGCGAAGCAAATCTTAATAATACAGGGATCGCGATTGTTTTAGATAACAAGGTATATACCGCACCGGGTGTATCACAAGTAGGTGGTATTTCTGGGGGTCGTTCTGAAATCACAGGGACTTTTACACTAAATGAAACTAAAGATATTGCGAATGTTTTAAGAGCTGGTAAATTGCCGGCAAAAGCAGAGATTGTACAATCAGAAATTGTGGGTCCTTCTTTAGGGCAAGAAGCTATTGATAGTGGTTTCAACTCTTTTGCAATTGCCATGGTTTTTGTTTTAGTGTGGATGATTTTTTACTACGGTAAAGCAGGTATTTTTGCAGATATCGCCTTGATGTTCAATATTTTGTTAATCTTCGGCGTATTGACAAGTATTCAAGCTGTTTTAACCTTACCTGGTATTGCAGGTATCGTTTTAACTATCGGTATGTCTGTGGATGCGAACGTTCTTATCTTTGAGCGTATAAAAGAAGAAATATTAAAAGGCAAGGGAAAATCTTTAGCGATTGCTGATGGTTTTAAAAATGCTTTATCCTCTATTTTAGATGCAAATATTACTACTGGACTTACGGCAATTATACTATTCGTATTTGGTTCAGGACCTATCAAAGGTTTCGCTACTACTTTGATTATTGGTATTTTAACTTCATTATTTACCGCTATTTTTGTAACCAGATTGTTAATCGGATGGTATTTAGGAGAAAAAGAAAGAAGATTAGATTTCTATACAGGATTAACTAAAAACTTATTCAAAAATGTTCACATAAATTTCTTGTCAAAAAGAAAAATCGCTTATGTGTTATCTACCTTTTTTGTTCTAGTTGGGTTGTACTCTTTGTTTTTTGGACCTGGATTACAGCAAGGTGTTGACTTCGTAGGTGGTAGATCATACCAAGTTCGTTTTGAGAAAGCGGTGAGTCCATCAGAAATGGCAACAGAACTAAACCAAATTTTTGGAAGTGGTACCAATGTAAAAACCTTTGGTGAGGATAATCAAGTTATGATTACGACACCTTACAAAGTTGATGTTGAAGGTATTGAGGTTGATGTTGAAATTCAAAATAAACTATATGCTACCTTACAAAAGTACTTACCAGACGGGACTAGCTTTGAAGATTTTTCAATAGCGAACGACGGTAAGGCAATTGGAATTATGTCTTCTAAAAAGGTTGGACCAACCATTGCAGATGATATTAAGAACAATGCATTTTGGGCCATTATAGGTTCATTAGGAGTCGTGTTTTTATACATCTTATTCCGTTTCCGTAAATGGCAATTCTCTTTAGGAGCGGTAGTGGCAGTTTTTCATGATGTTTTAATTGTACTTGGTATCTTCTCTATTTTTGGTAAAATAATGCCATTTAATATGGAAATTGACCAGGCGTTTATCGCGGCTATTCTAACCGTTATTGGGTATTCATTAAACGATACGGTAATTGTATTTGACCGTATTCGTGAGATTATTGCGGAACGAGGTTGGAAGGCTGGTGAAAACACCAATTTGGCCTTGAATAGTACTTTAGGAAGAACCTTAAATACGTCTTTGACAACGATTATTGTATTGCTAGCTATATTTACTTTTGGTGGAGATTCATTAAGAGGATTTATGTTTGCAATGATTATAGGTATCGTAGTAGGTACATATTCGTCGTTATTCATTGCAACACCTGTAATGTTTGATACCTTAAAAAAGAAAGAGCAAGAGGGGCAATAAAATGACCTTTTTAATAATCTAATAAAATAGCCGCTATATGCGGCTATTTTTATGCTTTAGAACCTGATTCCTCAGGACCTTTAGGGTAGGATTCTTAATTTATTTATTTTAAAACGATTCCAATAGACCCTTCCTTGGTTTTTTGAAGCTCAAAAACACGTTTGGGTTCCAGACCTACTTCCGTTCTATGCGATACATAAATAATTGTGGTGTTGGTTTCTTCGGCTATTTTGTTAATTAAGGCCACAAAAAGCGCAGCACTTGAATCATCTAAATTTTCAGTAGGTTCGTCTAGAACTAATAATAGGGGTTGTTTTATCATGGCTCTAGCCACCATGACTAACCTTTGATTTCCTTGGGTTAAATCAGAGAATAAAGTATTTTTAAACGCTTTTAAATCTATAACCTTTAGCCACTCGTTGGCAAGTTTTTTTTGTTGTTCAGTAGGTAATTGGTATAAACCTATAGAATCGGTAAGGCCCGAAATAAGCATGTTTTCGGTGGTATGCTGCCCCTTAAAATTATGGGTTAACATTGGTGCGTAATACCCAATATTTTTTTTAATATCCCAAATGCTTTCTCCACTTCCTTTTTTATGTCCAAAAAGATATAATTCTTGGCCATAGCCTTTACTATTTTCTCCCGTAATCATAGATAGTAAGGTGGTTTTTCCACTTCCATTACTGCCTTTTAATTGCCAAAACTCTCCTTTAGAAATAGTCCAATTTATAGTATTAAGAATTGGAATAGCATTGAAGGCCACCTGAACATTTTTAAGGCTTATTAAAATAGCATCATTGTATGCGGAGGTTATCGCTGGTTTTGGAATTTTTTGTGAGCATAGTTTTTCGTCTTCTTCGTTTTTAAGATTTGGAGGTATTTCTAGTTTCTTAAATTTTCCGTCTGATGTTAAATGCGCTTTGTTTTTAATAAAATTTAAAGCGTCATTTTTTCTGCTTATGAGGATTATAATAATGGTATGTAGCCCAATATTTTCTAATCTTAGCCTTAAATTTTTTCTTGAAGCTACATCTAGAGTATCAAAGGGATGGTCTAAAATTAAAAAGTCTGGATTCCTAGTTAACAAGAAATTCAGCACATTTTTTTGTTGTTCCCCACTCGACATCGATTTTAAAGATTGCTTCGTATGTTTAGTGGTGCATTTTATATCATGTAGCTCTTCTTCTTGTATAAAATCATCAATAGATACCTTAGATAGTACTTCGCCATTTAAGTCTTTTAAATAGGCTAAAGCTTTCGGAGGATTTCCATCCACTACATCAGCAATAAAATTACGGCCATCTACTGAGTGATCAATAAAAATGGTCCAATGTTTTGAGCTCATCATTTTAAAAAAATCAAAGGTTCAGAAGAAACCTCGAAGAGGGATAAAAAACCGCGATGGGTTTTTTAGTCTCTAGTAAAAACAATACTATCTTTAACTTCTAAAAGAAATTTTTCAGCTAAACCTGCATTCACCTCTAAAACATATTTTATAGGTACTTGTGATGAAAGTCCGTTTTCATTAAAAGGTTCAGCATTTTTTTGAAAACTAGCGATTTTTAAATCTTCATCAATAAAGATAATATCTAAAGGAATCTCTGTATTCTTCATGTAAAACGAATGCATTTTTACATCAGGAAAAATAAATAACATACCGCTGTCGGCTAACATCGATTTTCTATACATTAAGCCAGTTTCGGTTTCATAAGGCGTTTCAGCTATTTCTATATGAAACTTCGTAACGAGCGTGTCTGTCTTGCTTTTGTATATAAATAGTTCTCCTTCTTTTTTAAATTCAATTGGAGTAGTTTTTACTTCTAGTTTAGATTCTTCTTTACAACCCATAAAAGTAGCGCTTAACACGATGAGAAAAAAAGTGATAATTTTAGGTCGTATATTCATGTTATTTTATGTTTTTAGGCCTGAACATAAAGTAAAGTCCAATAAATACAAAAGGAATGCTGAGCCATTGCCCTATCGATAACAATTCTAAAGACTCGTCTAAAGCGTTTTGGCGCTCTTTAACAAACTCAACAAAAAACCGAATAGACCATAGTAGGACTAAAAAAGTACCGAATAAAAAGCCTGGTTTATCTTTTTTATCGGTCTTCCAATAAAAGTAATAAAGAATTATAAAGACAAAAATATAACTGATACCTTCATACAATTGCGCTGGATGGCGGAAGGGTATGGCTGCTAATCTTTCAGCGAAATTTTTGTTGTTTTCAATTAAGTCGTAAGCGATATTTGGCGTTTTAGCATTTGTGAGTCGTAGCGCTTCTCCATATTTTAGGTCCCCAGTTTCAACACTAGGATCTACTGTGTTTCTAACAAATTTAGTGGCAAATACAAAAGACTTGTCCACTATTTTACCCACAATTTCTGAATTGAAAAAGTTTCCTAAACGCACAAAAAATGCTCCTATAGCCACGGGAATTACAATGCGATCTAAAATCCATAAGACTTTAAATTCTGGATTTTTTCGTACATATAAATACATGGCTACAATAATACCAATAGCTGCTCCATGACTCGCTAGCCCTGTAAAGCCTGTAAATTCATAGCCTTCTATAAAACCAAAAAGACTTCCGCTCGCACTTTCTCGAATAGGAAGTAAAATTTCTAGAAGATGATTTTTATAATACGACCAATCATAGAAAAATACATGCCCTAGGCGTGCACCTAGCATGGTGGCCAAAACCGTATAAATAAAAAGGGAATCTAATTGTTCAACCGTTTTTTTCTCTTTCAGAAAAATCTTTTTCATTATGTACCAACCAACGGCAAAGGCGGCAATCCATAAGAGGTTGTAATATTTTATTTGAACGAATCCGATTTTAAAAAGTGTGTCGTCTGGATTCCAAGTAAAACCTAAAAAGTACATTCTGAATAATTTTGAAAGGCTAAGATAAGAAAATAGAAAGTAGTCAGCCCTTAGCTTTGTAAAGAAAATATAAATTACAATTAAGGTCTTGGATTAAGGAACAGGATCGTAGCCTTTTCCTCCCCAAGGGTGGCAACTAAAAATGCGTTTTATTCCCAAAAACCCACCTTTTAGTACACCGTGCTTTTTTAAAGCTTCAAGTGTGTATTGAGAACAGGTAGGGGAGTAGCGGCAACTAGCGGGCGTAAGTGGCGAAATAACAAGCTGATAAAAGCGTACTAAAAAAACAAAAGGTGCGATCAGTATTTTTTTCATGGTTTGAACTTTTAAGCCGACGGTTTTTGACTTTTATACATCAAGTTCATTTTTAAATGGGGCTTAGTCAACACTAAACGTAGTGCCATCTTTTCCGTCTTTTAATTGTATTCCCAATGCAGCTAATTGATCTCTGATTTTGTCAGAAGTCGCAAAATCTTTGTTATCTCGTGCTTCTTTTCTAAGCTGAATAAGTAAGGATACAACATCGGCTAGTTTATCCGTATCTGCGCCACTTTGATTTTTGTTTTCAATGCCTAAAACATCAAATATAAAAGCACTTAGTGCATGGGTTAAAAGTTGCTTATCTTCTTCAGAAATAGTTTCTTTCCCGTCTTTTATAGCATTAATATGTTTTACGGCTTCAAATAAATGAGCAATTAAGGTAGGGGTATTAAAATCGTCATTCATGGCATCATAGCATTTTTGTTGCCAAGAAAGAACATCAAAATCACCGGGATTACCTACGGCCAAGTTTGCTAGGCTATTCAAGGCCTCCATTAATTTTAAATAGCCTTTTTCAGAAGCTAATAAGGCATCATTACTTAAGTCCAAAATACTTGTATAATGCGCTTGTAGCATAAAAAAACGTACTACAGTAGGAGAAAATGCTTTTGATAGGATGGTATTTTCGCCAGAAAAAATCTCTTCGGGTAAAATATTATTTCCCGTAGATTTTGCCATTTTTTTACCGTTCATCGTGAGCATATTCGCATGAAGCCAATACTTAACTGGAGAAACTCCGTTTGTGGCTTCAGCTTGTGCAATTTCGCATTCGTGGTGTGGAAACTTTAAATCCATTCCACCACCGTGAATATCAAACGATTCTCCTAAATATTTAGTACTCATGGCGGTGCATTCTAAATGCCAACCAGGAAAACCATCACCCCAAGGCGAAGGCCAACGCATAATGTGCTGTGCCTCTGCTTTTTTCCATAAGGCAAAATCTTGAGGACTTTGTTTTTCGTCCTGTGCTGTAAGTTCGCGCGTATTGGTAATCATGTCTTCTAATTTTCTGCCGCTCAACTTACCATACTCGTGAGTTTCATTAAATTTAGAGACATTAAAATAAACAGAGCCATTTATTTCATAGGCATATCCTTTATCGAGAATATCTTTAATAATTTCTATTTGCTCAATAATATGGCCAGTTGCTGTTGGTTCTATGCTAGGAGGTAAAAAATTAAATTTTTGAAGTATCGTATGAAAATCTACCGTATACCGCTGAACAACTTCCATAGGTTCAATACGTTCTAAGCGTGCTTTTTTTGCAATTTTATCTTCACCTTCATCCGCGTCATTTTCTAAATGACCAGCATCTGTAATATTCCTAACATAGCGTACTTTATAGCCTAAATGCTTAAGATACCTAAAAATCATATCAAAAGACATGAAGGTTCTGCAATTCCCCAAATGCACATTACTGTATACTGTTGGTCCACAAACGTACATTCCAATAGCGCCTTCAGTAATGGGTTCTAAAATTTCTTTTTTACCCGAAAGGGAGTTATAAACTTTTAGCTTTTGGCTTTTATATAATTGCATTCTCAAGGATAAAATATTAAAATTTTGTATCTAATTTAATAAAGTTTAAGAACTCTCGACGCGTAGCATCCTCTTTAAATTTACCACCATATTCGGCCGTTACAGTACTACTTTCAATATCGCGAATTCCTCTTGAGTTAACGCATAAATGTTTAGCATCTATAATACAGGCAACATCTTCAGTGTTTAGTACTTTTTGTAGCTCGCGTACAATTTGAATATTTAATCGTTCTTGAACCTGTGGTCTTTTTGCAAAATAATCCACAATACGGTTCATTTTTGAAAGTCCAACTACTGTACCATTTGATATATAAGCCACATGAGCTCTACCCACTATGGGTAATAAGTGATGTTCGCAGGTACTGTAAAGTGTAATGTTTTTTTCTACTAACATTTCACCGTATTGATACTTATTATCAAAAGTAGAAGATTTAGGTTTTCTACTCGGATGCAATCCAGAGAAAATTTCATTGACAAACATTTTAGCAACTCGGTTTGGAGTTCCTTTAAGGCTGTCATCGCTTAGGTCTAAACCTAGTGTTTCCATAATTTCAGAAACATTGACTCTAATTTTAGAGATTTTTTCTTCGTCGCTTAATTCAAAAGCATTTGGGCGTAGAGGGGTATCTTCTGACGAGGAAACATGATTGTCTCCCATTTCTTCAAAATGCTCTTCCAATGTACTATCAATTTTCATGTTAACTCTTCTCTTAATAAGTTGCAAATATATGCATTATCTAATATTTAATAGCATATTTGGTTTTGTTACGTCACATTAATAAACCCCGCTCTTATAACCTACCGTGGCTTTTTTCATGTTAGGGATTATTTCGGATCCTATTAAAAATAAATACGTAATAATCCTTTGCTTTAATCAGGTAATAAAAACACTTGTTCTTTCTAAATCATTGAGGAGCACGACATCTTTTTGTATTTCATCGATTAAATGCAAAAAAGTCCGACAAAGAATACTAAAACTGCGTAAATTGAGTTAGTATAACACATCCAGCCGTATCATGAGAATAGTACTATATTTTTTTTGTTGTATAGGGTTTACTGCTAGTGTAGCTGCACAAAACTCACCTGATTGTAGAACTGCAATTCCGGTATGTGCAGACATGCCTTATTTGGGCTCAGCCGACGGTATTGGTGATATAGAAGATTTTGATCCCGACGTCATTACAGAAACGGGTTGCTTAGAAAAGGGAAGTGTGAGTGAGGCGAATATAGAACACAATACCTCTTGGTTTGTGTTTAGAGCAGGAACTGATGGGCAAGTTGGGTTTGACTTGGAATCGCTATCTGCGACTGCAGAATGGGATTTTGCGGTGTATGGCCCAGATGTGGATTGTGTGGCAATTAGTAATGGTACAGCACAACCCATACGTTGCAATTACGAAGTGAATAATACTGATTTTACAGGTTTAGGTGTTAATCCTGAAAACGGACAAGTTGGGGCTCCTAGTCTAACACAAAATTTAAACACCTATGACGAGTGGTTGGATGTCACTGCAGGGGAACTTTATTATATTTTAATCAATAATTTTAACACCAATTTTGACGGTGACCCAGAGCCGTTTTCTATTACATTTACCAGTAGTTCGGTCAATGCCAATCAAAATACAGCCTTAGATTGTACCTTACGTGATGAGTTTTTAGGCTTAGATATTACGGCTTGTGAAGGAGATCCAGATATTACCTTAAGTGCTTTACGCTCCCCAGCCGGTCCAGATATAGCCAACATAAGGTGGTATGTAGATTATGAAGATGATGGTGTTATTGATAATAATAACCTATTAAGTGGGCCACCTGCGGTAGCGGAGGAATTGGTAATCCCTTCTCAGATAGCAAATTCAGGACGTTACTTTGTAGAAATTACGACAGCCTCAGGAACACCTCCGACAGTAGTTGATGATGGAGGAATTTTAATAACAATTTTTGGCCCTCCTGTGTTGCAAGAGGTCATTACCTTAAATTCTAACTTAACGAATAACCCCGATCAGAATAATATTGAAATTATTGTCGAAGATGTAAGAGGCAATGGTTCTTTTGAATATGCTATAAACGGTGGCGAATTTCAGGATAGTGCCATTTTTTTAGATGTACCCCCAGGTTTAAATACAGTAATTATTAATGATAAAAATGGATGTGGAATTACAGATCCCATTGAGTTTTTAGTTGTTGGGTATCCTAAATTTTTCACGCCTAACGGAGATAGTACCAATGATGTTTGGAATATAAAAGGCATTGAGACACTGTCTGATCCTGTCGTTTTTATCTTTGATCGTTATGGGAAATTATTAAAGCAATTAGATGCTTTTAGTGCGTGGGATGGCACGTATATAGGAAAAGAAATGCCGGCATCAGATTATTGGTTTCGCTTTGAATATAATGAAGTAGAAAGTGGTATTGTCATTGCAAAAACTACTCAAAATCACTTTTCCTTAAAACGATAAAAGACCCACAAATTGCAGGTCTTTTGTAAAAACAAATATTTTATTTATTAAAAATTTACGGTGTACGTCAAAGTAGCATTCGTATTTCTAGTGGCAATATTCAATGAGGGTGCAGCGTCAGTACTTAAAATAGCGCTTAATCTATCTTGTTTGGCAGTGCTTAAGGCAAAATCAAGCCTGCTGGGGCCAAAATCATAACCTATACCTCCAGAGGCTCCATTTAAATCGCCAATGGTGTTATTGATATAAGGACTTTGTTCATACCTGTATCCTCCTCGTAAACTTACTCTCTCAATTCTATATTCCCCACCAATTCTAAGGCTTGAAACCGCTTGTAATTGATTTCTAATAAAATTATTTTCAGAAGCGAAATTTGGATCAGATTCTGGTTTTAATTCCGCTTTAGACATATCTTGGTATCCATAATCAATGCTCAAAAGTCCATTTTTACCAAAAACTAAAGCGAGACTCCCTGTTAATTTTTCGGGTGTTTTGATGGTATACCTTTGGTATAAGTTGATCACGTCAAAATTGATAAAATTAATATCCACGTCGGCTAAGTTCGAATTAATGCGTTGTGAAAATTCATCATCTAAACGGTACCAAGTAGGCGATTGGTAACTACCGCCAACTCTAATGTTGTCGTTAAGTTTTGCTATTGCACCCAAGCTGAATGAAAAAGCAGTTCCTTGAGTTCTCAAAAAATTATCAAATGAAGCTGACCTTACTTGTGAATCTGAATCATAACCACTCTCTGAAATTTCAGTTAATTGATCAGAAAAAATACTATGAAAATTTAAGGAAGCTCCGAGAAACAAATTGTCTTGGTATTGCGTAGCTACGTTTGCCGTAAACTTGTCATTATACCCAAAACTTGTTCTTCTGTAATTTTGATTCACGGTCGAGCTATATTTAGTTAAACTCACATAATCAACATTTGCATCATCATTAGGGTCGACTGCATCAATGATACCACCAAATATCCCTAAAAAAGCCTGTTGATTGCCGAAGCCTAGACTAGCTCCAATATCTAAGTAAGTATCTTCAATGAATTCTCCATCCTGTAGTTTTAAGGGGCCTAAGGGAGTGCCTTGAGCAAAATTTAAAAAATACTGGTCAATTCCTGTTGCTGTTGAATAGCTAGAAGAAATGCGGTTGTCAAAATTCTGAACCCGATCATAGTTCAAAGCGACAGTAATTTTTTTCCAATCCGTATCTTGATTTATGGTTTTAAATACAAAAACTCCACCAATTTGGTTTAAGGCTAGATTATTAGTAGAGATTTCAGGAGATGCTCCTGCAATATTTTTTACATTATAATTGCTTCCGGTAAAACTTACTAGACTGTTGATGAAAACAGCGGAGCCTGCTGGGTTTACATTTAGAGAAGACAGATCTCCTCCTAAAGCTCCAAAAGCCCCACTCATGGCTTGGTATCTAGCCGTACCTTGCGTGTTATCAGTGCTGTATCTTAATACATCATTTATGTTTTGAGCAGTAACACAGGAACAAATGAATAGGGATGTTACGATAAGATATTTTTTCATTCGATTTTCTTTTATTTTTTATTTTTTTAATTTCCTCGACTACTGCCTCTGCTGCTGCTAGAGGAAGATCCTGAGGAACTTCTGCTACTACTGCTTGAACTTCTTGCTGCCGGTGTAGAACTTCCGCTGCTGCTTGAACTTCTTACAGCAGGTGAGGAGCCTCGAGAACTACTTCCAGAGCTTCTATACGTTCCACCAGACGAACTTCTTGAGCTGTTGCTAGGAGAATACGTTCTAGTAGGTGTGTTACTTCTTGAGCTCCTGTAGCTGCCTGAAGTATTGCCTCTTTGGTAGGTACCTGAAGAGTTAGTTCTTTGGTAGCTGCTTCTATTGGTATTCCCTCTATTGTAGATGCTTGTATTTCGAGAACTTCTATTGTAATTGGGTTGCACTCTCGAGCTTCTGGCAGTTCTATAACTGGTATTTCTGTTAGATGAAGTGCCTGACCTGTACACTGAAGTGTTTCTTGAATCTCTCCCTGTTGTAGTACTTCTGTACCTACTATTAGTTGTCGCGTCAGCTCTACCTCTCAATGCTGTGTTCGTATAGGCTCTAGTCCCAGTGGTATTTGAACGGTAATTACCTCTTCTACCATTGGTATAAGCAAAATTTCTATTGTTATAGTAATTATTATTCCAGCCATAACCACCTCCCCAATAGTTCCAGCCGAGGCCACCGCCCCAACCCCAATTGTTCCAGCCGAAGCCACCGCCCCAACCCCAGTTGTTCCAGCCACCGCGCCAGTTGTTCCAACCTAAGCCGCCACCCCAGCCCCAATTGTTCCAGCCATAGCCACCACCCCAGTGATTAAAGCCTCCCCAGCCGCCACCCCAGAATGGATCAAAACCCCAACCGCCGAAGCCGCCAAAGTTGTCGTAGTAGTTAATAGAGACACTGGTGGGGTTTTGTCCCCAACCTCCTTGACCATTGTAATCATTGAAATTGTTATCGTAATTATCATTTTGATAAGCAACACCCGAGCCATCATCAATGGGTTGGCTATAATACCCGTCAACATCTGTGAAAATCTCACTATCAATTATTTCTTGATATTGATCAGCTCTTCTTCCGAAGTAATCGGCATATTGATTACTAGCATTTTGTTGTTGAACTTGTACTTGTCTCGGATTATTTTCAACTAAAACGCGATTCGTATTGGTATTTGAATAAATACCATCCGTATCGTAATAAGACGATTGTTGGTAAGAGCCACAAGAGACCATAAATAGGGATGTTATGGCTATAAATAGTGTTGTTTTAATAGTGCTGTAGGGTAGAGTATGTGTCATCATTAAAAATTTAATTGTTGAACATTGTAAAAATAGTTAGTTTTACCGAACTATTTTCTAAATAAAGTCGCAAGATTTGTGCCAAACTGTTAAATATGAGTAAAAACTTAACGAAAAGAAGCGAAGATTATTCTAAATGGTATAATGAATTAGTTGTACAAGCCGATCTCGCTGAAAACTCTGGTGTTAGAGGCTGTATGGTTATAAAACCTTACGGATATGCTATCTGGGAAAAAATGCAGGCGGCTTTAGATAAAAGATTTAAAGAGACAGGTCACGAGAATGCTTATTTTCCAATATTTATTCCAAAATCGTATTTAAGTAAAGAAGCGAGCCACGTTGAAGGTTTTGCGAAAGAATGTGCGGTAGTTACGCACTATAGGCTTAAAAATGCAGAAGATGGGAGCGGAATTATTGTAGATCCTGATGCCAAATTAGAAGAAGAGCTTATTGTGAGACCAACTTCTGAAACTATAATTTGGGACACCTATAGAAGGTGGATTCAATCGTATAGAGATTTGCCAATTTTAATAAACCAATGGGCCAATGTGGTTCGATGGGAAATGCGCACGCGATTATTTTTGCGTACCGCTGAATTTTTATGGCAAGAAGGCCATACGGCACATGCCACGGAAGCAGAAGCCATTAGTGAAGCAAAGCAAATGATGGAGGTATATGCTGAGTTTGCAGAAGAATTTATGGCAATGCCCGTAATCAAAGGAACGAAAACAGAAAGTGAACGCTTTGCAGGAGCTTTAGATACTTATTGTATAGAAGCTTTAATGCAAGATGGGAAGGCCTTACAAGCCGGAACATCACATTTTTTAGGGCAAAATTTCGCAAAAGCATTTGATGTAAAATTTGCTACAAAAGAAGGAACACAAGAATATGTGTGGGCTACTTCATGGGGAGTTTCAACACGATTGATGGGGGCTTTAGTCATGACCCATAGCGATGATCATGGTTTGGTTTTGCCTCCGAAATTAGCGCCAATACAAGTAGTAATTGTACCTATTTACAAGGGATTAGAGCAGTTAGATTTAATTTCAGAAAGAGTGCAGCCTCTAGTAAAAGATCTAAGAGCAAAAGGGATCTCTGTTAAATTTGACGATAGGGATACCTATAAGCCAGGGTTTAAGTTTGCGGAATATGAGCTAAAGGGGGTGCCAGTTCGGTTGGCTATCGGTCAAAGAGATATGGATAACCAAACTTTTGAAGTTGCACGTCGTGATACCTTAGAAAAAGAAACTGTAGCGGCAGCTCTTGTTTTGGATAAAATTGAATTTTTATTAGAAGATATTCAACAAAATATTTACAAAAAAGCATTCGATTTCCGTGAAAATCATATTACTGAGGTAAATAGCTACGAAGAATTTAAAAAAGTTTTAGCTTCAAAAGGTGGTTTTATCGCGGCTCATTGGGATGGTAGTAAAGAGACAGAAGAAAAAGTTAAAAACGAGACCAAGGCAACCATACGTTGTATTCCCATAGATGCAGTTCTGGAAGAAGGGGCTTGTATGGTAACTGGAAAACCCTCTAATAAAAGGGTGTTATTTGCTAAGGCATATTAATTTTAAAAAAAAATTAGTTCCCTATTGCAATAGTTAAAAATAGTTGTATTTTTGCATCCGCAATTGCACAAGCGATGGTCCGTTCGTCTAGGGGTTAGGACGCCAGGTTTTCATCCTGGTAACAGGGGTTCGATTCCCCTACGGACTACGAAAAAAATTAAAAATTGCAAATGTTAAATTAAAACTTAGTAAGTCATAGTTTTTTAATTTTTCATTTTCCATTTTTAATTAAGATTAATGGTCCGTTCGTCTAGGGGTTAGGACGCCAGGTTTTCATCCTGGTAACAGGGGTTCGATTCCCCTACGGACTACAAGTTCAATGTATACATTGAAAACTATAAATGTTAAGTTGAAAGTTAGTAAAGACTGATCTTAATTTTTAATTTTTCATTATCAATTTAAATAAAAAGAAATGGCAAATCACAAGTCAGCATTAAAAAGAATTAGAAGAAACGAAGCAGTACGTTTACGTAATAAGTACCAACACAAAACAATGCGTAATGCGTTGAGAAAATTGCGTGCTGAAGAAGATAAAAAAGCTGCGGAGACATTACATCCTACTGTTGTTAGTATGATTGATAGATTAGCGAAGCGAAATATCATACATGCAAACAAGGCTGCTAACTTAAAAAGTAAATTATCTAAGCAAATAGCTGCGTTATAAACAGCTGTACTGTATAGAAAAATTTTAGGCTCATAAACGCCCTGTCTTTTGACGGGGCGTTTTTTTTATTTAATTCATTGTCTTAAACTTTCCTTTTAATTGTAAAAAGCCGTAAATAATAAAGCTATACATCACACCTACTAAGGTCAGGTGTACTCTTCTTAAAGAATAGTATAGTTCAAGATCTGAAAAGCTTGAAAAGGTATAATAAATTTTGATCGGAGTATACCCAACATGGAAAATTAGTAATCCTACACTAATCCAAAATAGTAAACTTAGTTTTATGATCTTGCGCCTTAAGATACCCTTATTCTCTTTTAGGTATATGATGATGCTATAACTGAGCGCCAGCCCACCATAAATATAAGCGTAAATTTGAGGTTTTAATAAAAAGTTCTGAAAAAACGAGTTTAAAATACTCATAACGATAAAACCAAGGCCAAGTATTAAGAGCTGTTTTTTATTAGTTTCTGATGAAATAAAACTGCGGAAGACATATAAGAAATAAATAAAATAAATAAAACTATAACTATTATAGAAAACTACATTATTATCCGAATATAGTTCTGAAAATAAGGGATTGAATTCAAAATCTTTCGAGATTAAATAGCCTAATAATTCATTCAAAAACGTATACATCAGTAAAATTGGGTAATATTTTAAAGGCGTATCAAAATACTTTGGGTATTGAACCAATGCTAAAATTAAGGTTAAGCCATAAAATAGGACAAACGAATTTTCTAAAAAAATATCAACTATTCGCCACATAATTAATTAAAATCTGAGCCTTGTTCAGGTGGCGGTTGCATATGTGAATCATTCAATATTAGGCTTTCATCATCGTCTTGAAACGAGTTTTTCTTAAAATTAGGTAGCATCGATGCAAACGATTTTTGAGTTGTTTTAATTTGGCCTAAACCATTTTCTAAAACTCCAGGGTAGTCTCGAATTAATAGCGCCTCTTTTTTTCCGTCACTTAGGCGCTTAATGTAAAAGCCCAAGTTCATACTGTCAACTTTCATGGTGGGTAAAATAAAAAAGGTATTCTGTCTGGGATGCTTAATTTCCCTATGTTGCGCATCTTCTTTTTTATCTGGGTAGGTTGAAAAATAAAAACGTAAAGTTTCAACCTTTACTCCAGAAGCCTTAGCTTCTTGTTCTACGTACGCAATGTAGTTTTTTACGGTTTCAAGATCGTATTCTCCAAATCTTGAGGCTATAAATTTTGTACCATCTTCTAAGGGAGCTTCAGAAGCTTCAATGAGCTTTACTCTTTTATGGGTATAATTGTCATAGCCATTTTTTGCCTCTGGTATACTGATGAGCTGTTTTGGAGCTTTTACTTCTTGGGGTTCTTGATTGGTATCGTCGGCATGTTTCTTTTCTGTATTACAGGATAAAAAAAACACAAAGGCAGCCATAGTGAGTCCTAAGTTTTTCATATTTTAAGTGTTTAAGGTACGACATAAAAATACATTTGATTTTAGGGGGGGATTAGTCTAATGCTCCGTAAATATATTTGAAAATATGCGAAATAAACAGGATTTGTTTGAAAAACAAAAGCCCGATAGAAATTGCTATCGGGCTTTTAATACTATAAGGGGTGTTTCTATTGACTCATAGTCAATAAAAACTCTTCATTATTTTTGGTTTGTTTAATACGTTGCTCAATAAACTCCATGGCCTCTACAGGGTTCATATCCGCTAAATATTTACGTAAAATCCACATGCGCTGTATGGTGGTTTCATCTAAAAGTAAATCATCCCTACGGGTGCTAGAAGAAGTAAGATCAATAGCAGGGAAAATTCTTCTATTCGATATTTTACGATCTAACTGAAGTTCCATATTCCCTGTTCCTTTAAACTCTTCAAAGATAACTTCGTCCATTTTAGATCCAGTTTCGGTTAGGGCGGTAGCGATGATAGATAGTGATCCTCCACCTTCAATATTTCTAGCCGCACCGAAAAAACGCTTAGGTTTATGTAGTGCATTGGCATCAACACCACCACTTAGCACCTTTCCAGAAGCTGGTTGAACTGTATTGTAAGCTCTTGCTAGTCTTGTAATAGAATCTAATAAAATAACCACATCGTGCCCACATTCTACTAGACGTTTTGCTTTTTCTAAAACGATATTGGCCACGCGAACATGTTCTGTTGCTTCTTTGTCAAAAGTAGAAGCCACCACTTCACCACGCACATTACGTTGCATATCTGTAACTTCTTCTGGGCGTTCATCTATTAATAAAATAATCTGATATACCTCTGGATGGTTGGCTGCAATACCATTTGCAATGTCTTTTAGCAACATGGTTTTACCCGTTTTTGGTTGCGCAACAATCATACCCCTTTGCCCTTTTCCTATTGGAGAAAACAAATCGATAATTCTGGTAGATATAGTGCCTTGACGGTCTGATAAATTAAATTTTTCTTGAGGGAATAAAGGTGTTAAATGCTCAAAAGAAACTCGATCGCGAACCACTTGAGGATCTATACCGTTTATTTTATTCACTTTTATTAAAGGAAAATATTTCTCACCTTCTTTTGGTGGACGAACATTTCCTAAAACGGTGTCTCCAGTTTTTAGGCCAAACAATCTAATTTGTGATTGTGAAACATAAATATCATCGGGAGATGATAAGTAGTTATAATCTGAGGAACGCAAAAAGCCATAGCCATCTTGCATAATATCTAAAACTCCTTCACTGGCAATAATACTGTCGAACTCGTATTCAGGCTCTTTATACCTGTTTTTTAGATCCTTATCAAAATTATTGTTCTTTTCCTGCTTTTGACGCGGATTAGGTTTGTTTTGATTTGTATTGGTATTTTGATTCTGATTGGTGTGAACCGGTGTCTTTTTTTGAAAATCCTTTTTTTGATTCGGATTATTCGTATTCTTTTTTGGAGCAGTTGGTGCTTCTTTTGTAGTTTCAGCTTTTTGTTCCTGTGCTGGTTTTGAGTTGTTGTCCTTATTTAAAGGTCTTGGATTTGGTTTGTTAGCTACAATCCTTTCCTTTTTATCCTCTTTTTTTTCAGGATTATTTGCAGTTTTTTGAACTCTTGGTTTCTTTGGTCTTGGTGTTCTGACTTGTGGTTTTTCGGCAGTGGCAGGTATCGTTTTACCGAGTGCCTCTTGAACTACTTTTGGGTTTGCAGCCTGAACGTCTAAAATTTGATAAACTAGGTCTAATTTTTTTAAGGTTTTGTACTTGGGTACTTTTAAACCGTCTGCAATTTCCTGCAACTCAGGAAGCTTTTTTGATTTTAAATCTGAAATCTCAAACATTAATTGTTGAATAAATTATACGTCTCTAAATAATTGAAGTGTAGTAAATCTAGATATATTTATAGGAACGAAGTCCTTAAAATTGGTAAGTGTTAGATTATAACAGAGCAATATTACAAATTATTTTCAATATTTCATTGATATTTCTTAAAAAGACAGTTATTTTGCAGTCTCTAATATAGAATTGAGAAATGATTCAAAGAATACAGACATTATATTTGTTATTAGTGATACTTTTGACGGGTGCTTTACCGTTTTGGGTAAATCTTTGGTCTGATGCTAATGGAAAAGAAATTTTTGCCCAAAATGAAATTTTAATTTCAGGCGCATTTATGGGTGCCGCAGTATTAGCAGTAGTTGCTATTTTATGGTATAAGAAACGACAAAACCAATTTGTAGTAAACAGATTGAATATGATATTAAATCTTTTTTTACTAGGATTTTTCGTTTATCGGTCGCTAAATTTATCTGGAGAAATTGAGGTTTCTGAGAAAGGTATTGGGATGCTGATTCCTATTTTTTCTATCGTATTTTTAGTCTTGGCCAACAAGGCTATTAGAAAGGATGAGGATCTTGTAAAATCTGTTGATCGCTTACGTTAAACCTAACATCTTAGTAGTATTAGTGCGTTAAACCCGGGGTTGTTCCCGGGTTTTTTAATAGAATTCTATTTTGAAAAGTAGTGCAGCATTTAATTTCAAATAGGCCTTGAATGTATAGCGATTCTCAGCGGAATCTGGACTCTGTTTCATAAGCCATACCTCTTATTTTGAAAATATTTTCCCTAATTGGGTTTTGAGGGCATTAGCTAATTTCTATTCGTAGGCTTTACTACGTTTAGGTAGCTCAGACCTCAAGTTTTTATATTTTGCTAATGACTTTTTTAAAATTAACCGCCTCTTTGTCCTAACTCAATAATTTCTAAATCCTTGATGGCATCCCCATCAATGACAAATTGTAGCATGGTTCTTATTTGATGAAACCCGTGTTTACCGCAGGCTCCAGGGTTCATATGCAACAAGTTGAGTTTTTTATCCCACATCACTTTTAAAATATGTGAATGTCCCGTAATAAATAGTTTAGGCGTATTTTTTTTTATTTCATCTTTAATTCTAGGATTGTAGCGGTTAGGGTAACCGCCAATATGTGTGATCCAAACTGTAACACCTTCACACATAAATTTATTATCCAACGGAAACTCTAATTGGGTCTTATGGTCATCGATATTGCCATAAACAGCGCGTAAGGGTTTTAGCTTTTGCAAGGTATCTGTAACTTTTAAATTACCAATATCGCCAGCATGCCATATTTCATCTGCTTTTTTTGCATATTTTATAATAGTGTCATCAATGTGGCTATGGGTATCAGAAAGTAAAAGTATTCGTTTCATTAAAAATATGTGAAATGTCTAGGCTCTAGATGTTGAAATGGTACTATCTTTGTTTTTCACAAAAATAACCTATTCCATTGAGATATTTTGTTGTGTTTTCGTACTCCGGAAAACAATATCATGGGTGGCAAATTCAGCCCAATGCTATTACGGTTGAAGAAGTTTTGGAAGAAGCTTTTTCAACACTTTTAGGAGAAAAAATCGATTTAATTGGCGCAGGTAGAACAGATGCAGGCGTACATGCAAAACAAATGGTTGCACATTTTGATGCTGTTATAAGCAGAGATATTGAAGATTTACTATATCGCTTAAATTCTTTTTTACCTGCGGATATCGCAGTGCAGAATATTTACAAGGTGGCGGACGATGCCCACGCCCGGTTTGATGCGCATTCAAGAACCTATGAATATTGGTTGGTACAAGAAAAAAATCCTTTTTTGATACCCTTTGCACACTATGTAAAATATCCTTTAGACATCGAGAAAATGAATCAAGCGGCAGAACTATTGTTAACCTATAAAGATTTTGAATGTTTTTCAAAGTCTAACACCGATGTAAACACCTATTTATGTAGCATAAGCCATGCACGATGGGTCCTTAACAAGGATGTGCTTGTTTTTACAATTACCGCAGATCGTTTTTTAAGAAATATGGTCAGAGCTATCGTAGGTACCTTACTTGATGTAGGCTTGGGTAAAATAGAAATTGAGGCCGTTAAAACAATTATAAAAAGTAAAAACCGAAGTAACGCAGGCCCATCAGTACCCGCAAAAGGCTTATATTTGACACAAGTTTCATATCCAAAAAGATCTAAATAGTACATGGACAACAAATCAGGAAAAGCTTTTGACTTTAGCTTGTTTAAAAGATTAGTAAGTTACACTAAGCCTTATAAAACTACTTTTTATGGTGTGGCAATTGCTGCTATTTTATTATCTGGTTTTGCCGTAATGACCGCTATTATTGTGGGAGATATTGTGGACGAAGCCATCACCCAAAAAGATGTTGACAAATTATGGTATTTAACGATGGCTATGCTTGGTGTTTTACTGGGGCAGGTAGTGAGTCAGTTAGGGTTTAATTATTATGCCAATTGGTTGGGCGAGTCCGTAATTAAAGATGTTCGGATCGATTTATTTTCGAAAATGATGGGTTTTAAAATGAAATATTTTGACAACTCCTCTATCGGAATTTTAGTCACTAGAGCCGTTGCGGATATGCAACGAATCGGTGAAATTTTTAGCCAAGGTTTTTTTGTTATTGTGGCTGATTTGTTAAAGATGGCTGTAGTAGGTGGGGTTATGTTGTATCAGAATTGGAAACTTGCCCTAATAGTTTTTGCGCTTATGCCAATCATTGCCTATGCGACGCGATTATTTCAAAAGGCAATGAAAATTGCTTTTACTGAAGTAAGAGCACAAGTATCGAATTTAAATTCTTTTGTGCAAGAACGCATTACAGGAATGAAAATAGTGCAACTTTTTAATCGAGAAGAAACCGAAAAAGAAAAGTTTAGAGTGATTAACGAAAAACACCAAAATGCTTGGTTAAAAACGGTTTGGTACAACTCTATTTTCTTTCCTATTGCAGAAATCGTTTCTTCGCTTGCGATAGGATTAATTGTTTGGTATGGTGGCCTATTGAATATAGCAAATGTTGCACCTAGTGAATACGGTGCTATTTTTGCGTTTATTTTACTATCTGATATGCTTTTTAGACCCTTACGCCAAATTGCGGATAAGTTTAATACGCTGCAGATGGGAATGGTGGCAGCAAATCGAGTATTTAAGATTTTAGATACAGACAGCCAAATTGAAGATTCAGGTACTATAGAACAATTAGATGTTAAAGGAGATATTGAATTTAAAGACGTACACTTTGGTTACTTAGAAAATGAAGAAGTACTTCATGGAATTTCTTTTAAAGTACAGGCAGGGGAGACGGTAGCCATTGTTGGCGCTACCGGTGCAGGAAAATCCACAATTATAAATTTATTAAATCGTTTTTACGAGATAAACTCTGGTGTTATTTCTGTAGATGGAATTTCTATTAACGAATATACTCTGAATTCCTTGCGTTCAAAAATTGCAGTAGTTTTACAAGACGTATTTTTATTTGCGGACACCATTGCCAATAATATATCTTTAAAAAATCAAGATATTAGCAAGGCTGATATTGAAGCTGCAGCGAAGCAAATTGGGGTTGATGAATTTATTAGCAGTTTACCAAATGGCTATGATTACAATGTGAAAGAACGTGGCACTATGCTTTCAAGCGGACAGCGACAGTTAATAGCCTTTTTAAGAGCCTACGTAAGCAATCCTAGTATTCTGGTCTTAGATGAAGCAACATCGTCTGTAGACACCTATTCTGAGCAACTGATTCAGAAAGCGACCGAAAAAATAACAGAGGGAAGAACATCAATTATTATTGCCCACCGATTGGCAACCATTAAAAAAGCAGATAAAATAATTGTGATGGATTCCGGTAGAATTATGGAAATAGGCAGTCACAAAGAGCTCCTTAAAAAAGGAGGCTACTACAGTAATTTATACGAAGCGCAATTTTTGTCGGAAGAAGTGGCTTAAGGTTAGTTTCAAGTTTTAAGCTTCAAGTTTTTTTTTTGCCAAGAAGGAAATCTAGTTTTTACTTATTTTACTTATCTTACTTTTCTACCTTTAATTTTTGAACAATTCCATTTTATTTATTTGGGTGGTGCAAAATCTTCTAAACTTAATACTCCGGTAACAAATAATACAATCACAAATACTATTATCAACCCTATGAATCCCACAAATGTTAGGAACGAATATAACATCGATCTAGGGATTAAATGTTTGATTTTATAAGTATTCATTTTTTGAAGTACGTAAACGCTGTAAAAGAATATAAAAAACACTAGCGGTAGTCCAATAGTGAGGTATTGTTCAGGAGAAATTAATAAAACGCCTATACTAATTGGAAAAGATAGAATACTATATTGGGCCAAAATATAAATAAAAGTGACAAAATATTCTGGCAAATTATATTTACCCTTGTTGATAGCCAGATATGACGCAATGGCTAAAATAGGTATATAAAGCAAAAAAATGAAGGAGTTATAATCAAACATAAGCTCCATAATTTTTGAATTTGCGACGTCATTTTGACCGTTAGAAATACTATTCCATTCTATAATATCTTTAAAGTATTTTCTCAAGAAAAATAATAAAATACCAGACAAGGTTAAGGCTATCGTTATATAACTAATCGGATTCATATATTTTTTACGAATTCCGTCAATATAGCCTCCAATAACTACATGGGGTTTGGTGAATAAATGCCAAAAGGTTTTTATAAAAGTATTGTCTAAATTAAAAAACCTTTCGCTAATATCGTAGGCTATATTCTTTACAGTTATTCTGTTACGTATCACTTTCGCACCACAGGCAGGGCAATACAAGTAATCTGTTCGTAGGGAGTAATTACAGTTTTTACATTCCATGGTTGGTTATTTTGTTATTTAAAAATTAAAGCTACTTAATTTCAAAATGCAAGTCTGAGCTTGTCGAAGACCAACGAGCAAGGCATTTCGACAGGCTCAACGTGACAAATTAGATAACATTTATCATCAGAACTATGTTATAACCTTTGATAAATGATTTATTTCTACTTACCTAGTTTTGTACCTTTAAACTCACAAACTAGCATCTAACAATTACCAACTTTAGTCTAACGACTAATTTTACAAGAATTTAAATCATACTACCTAAAATTTTCACAAAAGGTCCTCTTTAAGCATGTTTGACAGCTCGTTCAAATCTTTGTAGAGCGTAAATTCTCCGTTTTTTATATAGGTAATGGAGCCCGTTTCTTCACTTACCACCAAGGCTAAGGCATCAGTTTTTTCGGTAATGCCCACAGCGGCTCTATGCCGCAATCCAAAACGCAAAGGGATATTTCGCTCGTTTGATACCGGTAAGATTACTCGGGTAGCTACGATATAATTATTTTCAATAATAGCCGCGCCATCGTGCAACGGACTATTTTTGTAAAAGATACTTTCAATAATGGGTTGCGAAATTTCAATATGCATTTTATCGCCTGAAGATTTTACAAAATCTAAAGAATTAGTGCGACTAATAATTAATAGAGCACCCGTTTTAGAACTGCTCATTTTATCACAAGCGCCTAAAATAGAATCAACATCGGTGCTTATCGATCCAGCTTCTTGTTTTAAAAACTTAAAGTGTTTTATGAAGTTTCGTTTATTTGAAAAGTTGGTAGACCCAATCATTAATAAGAATTTTCTAATTTCTTGTTGAAAGACAATTATTAAAGCAATTAAACCTACTTGCATAAAACCACCTACCATACTGCTAATCATTTTCATTTCGAGCAGCTCGGTCAGTTTCCAGAAGCCCCAAACAAAGACAATCCCAATAAAAATATTAATAGCAACCGTTCCGCGAACTAATTTGTAAATGTAATATAAGAGAATAGCGACCAAAAAAATATCGATAAGGTCGGTAATCTTAAAATCCAGAAAATTTAGAAAATTCAAGCTAAGTGGTTTTTTGTAAAATTAGGAAAAATCAATGAACTTAAAACGAGTTATTTGTAAGTTCAGTTTGCGCCACAATTTCAATGCATTCTGCTGCTTCTTTAACATCGTGAACTCTAAGTATATGAGCCCCTTTTAAAAGGGCAATGGTATGTAAAACACTCGTGCCATTTAATGCGTTTTTGGCGTCGGTTTTTAATAGTTTGTAAATCATAGATTTTCTACTAATCCCGACTAAAATAGGTTTTTCGGTAATTTTGAAGAGATCTAATTTTTGCATGAGTTCGTAATTTTGTGCTAAGGTTTTTGAAAAGCCAAATCCAGGATCAATAATAACATCGTTAATGCCATGAGCATGTGCCTTGCTAATTTTTTCTGAAAAATAGTATAACACATCATTTAAAAGATGCTCGTAATCTGTATGTTGTTGCATTTGCTGGGGCGTACCTTTCATGTGCATCATAATGTAAGGCACCTTGAGTTCGGCAACGGTTTGCATCATGTTTTTATCTAAACTAGCCGCCGAAATATCATTAATTAAACTTGCTCCCGCCTCAATACATTCCTTAGCCACTTGGGCTCTAAAGGTATCTATAGATAATAAAATAGAAGGGAATTCTTTTCGTAATGTTTCCACAATTGGAATAATTCGTCGTAATTCTTCAGTTAAAGAAACATGTGCAGCCCCTGGTCTAGAACTGTAGGCGCCAACATCAATAAAAGTAGCTCCGTCATTGATCATTTTAGCCACTTGCGCTATACTAGCTTCAGGATTCATATATTTTCCGCCATCATAAAATGAGTCTGGCGTACTATTTAATACGCCCATTATTTTAGGATTTTTAAGGTCTATAAGGTTTCCTTTACAATTTACCGTCATTTTTTAATGAAATTGAATAAGATTTGATGTATTGGCTTAACTTTAAACCGTGATACTTGAACATTTAAAAATTTTGAACGAAATTTACACAAATTAGAAACAATACATGCAAAAAACGTCAGAACAATACGATGCAGTCATCGAAATTTGTAGAGATTTATTCTCTAAAAAAATGAAAGATTACGGCAGTGCTTGGCGAATATTGCGACTTCCATCTTTAACCGATCAAATTTTTATTAAAGCACAACGCATTCGTGGATTGCAGGAAAACGAGTTTCAGAAAGTAGACGAAGACGAGCAATCTGAGTTTATAGGAATTATAAATTATGCGCTTATGGCTTTAATTCAAATCCAAGAAGGTGTAGCAGATCAACCAGACATGACTACTGAAGAGGCCTTGGAGCATTTTAATAGTCATCTTTCCCTAACCAAAGCACTGATGCTTAATAAAAACCACGATTATGGTGAAGCCTGGAGAGATATGCGTGTAAGTTCCCTTACCGATTTAATTTTACAAAAGTTATTACGTGTGAAGTCTATAGAAAATAATAAAGGTAAAACCTTGGTAAGTGAAGGTATTGAGGCAAATTACCAAGATATGATTAATTATGCGGTATTTGCCATGATTCATTTAACCTCAAATTCTAAATAAGAATGAAATATTTGGTAGCAGTAAGTAGAATTTTTGTCGGCTTGTTATTTATAATCAGTGGTTTTATAAAGTTGAATGACCCGGTAGGTTTTTCGTTTAAACTAGAAGAGTATTTTAGTTTTAGTGTATTGAATTTTCCCTCTTTAGAACCTCACGCCCTCAAAATTTCTATCCTAGTGGTTATTTTAGAAGTGCTTTTAGGAGTGCTTTTATTACTAGGTTTTCGTATAAAATTTACCCTCTGGAGTTTGTTATTAATGATTATTGGCTTTACTTTTTTAACTTTTTATTCCGCTTATTTTAATAAAGTAACAGATTGCGGTTGTTTTGGAGATGCACTAAAGTTAACCCCTTGGGAATCTTTTACCAAAGATGTTATATTGTTGCTATTTATTTTAATTTTGGTTAAAGGGCAAAAATACATTACCCCTATTTTTAGTGCTGGTGTCAATAGATTTTTAACGCTAGTTGCGGTATTGGCGAGTTCTGTTTTTGCGTACTATGTGTTAAATCACCTACCGGCAATAGATTTTAGACCTTATAAAATTGGTGCTAATATAGAGGAAGGCATGATAGTTCCAGAAGATGCGCAAAAAGCTGTCTTTGATTACGCTTGGAAATTTAAGGTAAATGGGGAAGAAAAAGTGATTGTAACACGCGGCGATTACCCCACGGTTGATGGTGAATTCTTAGATGTTGAAACCACCGAAATAGAATCAGGTTATGAACCGCCTATTCATGATTTTACCATTGAAAAGGATGGGGTAGATAGGGCGGCTGAGCTTTTACAAGAGCCTAAATTAGTGATGGTAGTTGCCTATGATTTATCTAAAAGTAATTATAAAGCCTTCGAGGAAATTAAAAAAATTACTGAAGAAGCAACTAAGAACGGATATAAAGTAATTGGTATGTCGGCCTCAAGTGAAGACTTTACCTTAAAACTAAGCAAAGAATACAAATTGGCTTTTGATTTCTATTTTACAGATCAAACTACCTTAAAGACGATCGTTAGATCTAACCCTGGAGTGCTGGTTTTAGAAAAAGGAACAATCAAACAAAAAGTACATTATAACGATTTAGATGAATTGAAGTTTAATTAGAGTGAAAAGAATTAAACACCAAGCATCTTATTAAAAGTAAAAAATTATGAGAAGTAAAATTGTAGCAGGAAATTGGAAAATGAATAAAAATCAGGAAGAAACAGAAGCATTACTTGCTGAACTTTCCGCTAAACTGCCTGATACAGCCGCAGAAGTAATGGTGGCACCAACCTTTGTAAATTTAGGTTCTGCTGTTCGTGATTTGGAATCTTCAACAATTCAAGTAATTGCTCAAAACATGCATTTTGCTGAAAGTGGTGCATTTACAGGTGAAATTTCTGCTGATATGCTTTTGAGTATAGGAGTTCAAACCGTCATCATAGGTCATTCTGAGCGAAGAGCCTATTTCGGCGAAACTGATGAAATTTTAGCAAAAAAAGTAAAAACAGCACTGGCAAAAAATATGAGAGTTATGTTCTGCTTTGGCGAGGAATTAGAGGATCGAAAGTCAGAGAATCATTTTAATGTTGTTGCAGCTCAACTAAAAAATGGTTTATTTGATTTGGAGGCTAAAGCCTGGAAAAATATTATTTTAGCTTATGAACCTGTTTGGGCCATAGGTACGGGTGAAACAGCTTCACCTGAGCAGGCACAAGAAATGCACGCTTTTATCCGTAAAACAATCACCGAAGCTTTTGATGCGAATATCGCTAATACCGTTTCTATTTTATATGGTGGTAGCGTAAAACCGTCTAATGCTGTTGAAATATTTTCTAAGCCCGACGTGGATGGAGGCTTAATTGGAGGGGCATCTTTAGTTGCCGACGATTTCATGGCGATAGTAAAGGCGATTTAAAGCTTAAAAATTTAATTTATAAAAGGATGTTCAAACAACGAATGTCCTTTTTTTATTCAGTATAAAAATGGAACAAGAAAATACGTACATCGAATATCATTTTAAAGTTACACCACTAGAACCCGCTACTGATATTTTAATTGCACAACTAGGGGAAGTGCTTTTTGAAAGCTTTTTAGAAACTGAAGACGGAGTTTTGGCCTATATTAAAAAAAGCGATTGGTCAACTTCAGTTTTAGACACGATCGAGATTTTGAAAAACCCAAACTTTAAAATAGAAAATGACTATAAAGAAATAGCTCAAGAAAATTGGAACGCCACTTGGGAACAGAATTTCATGGCGATTCAGGTGGATGAAAAATGTATTGTTCGGGCTCCTTTTCACGAAAAAGCCAACGTGCTATATGACATTGTTATTGAGCCTAAAATGAGTTTTGGTACTGGACATCATGAAACAACCCACATGATGTTACAACATATTCTAGATACAGATTTTAAAAACAAGTCGGTTTTAGATATGGGAAGTGGTACTGGCGTATTGGCTATTTTGGCGGCCATGAAAGGCGCAACAGAGGTCGACGCTATAGATATTGATAATTGGTGCTATTTGAACGCACAAGAGAATGTAGAACGCAATAATTGCCCTCATATAAATGTTATGGAAGGTGATGCCTCTTTGTTAGTGGATAAAAGCTATGCTATTATTATCGCCAACATTAATCGGAATATTTTATTGGCTGACATTCCTACCTATGTAAAATGCTTAAAACCAGATGGAATTTTATTTTTAAGTGGATTCTACACGGAAGATCTGCCCATCATTACAGAGAAATGTAATGAAGTAGGCTTAAAATTTGATGCTAATTTAGAGCGTAATAATTGGGTGGCTGCAGTTTATCGAAAATAATTTTTTTTATGATGTTTTAATTTATGGTATAATTATATTGTAGGAATATTTCAATTTAATATTGAAAAAGACTACAAATAAATAAACCACTAAAACTCATGTATTATGAAAAAAATCCGATTAATTTTAAGTGCTGTTGTATTATTAGGCCTACAAAGCGCTTGTGAAAAAGACAAAGAATCCAATTTGCTTTTGCCTGAGGAAAGTAATGACCTTATTCAGCAAGAAGCCTTAGAATTAACTGACGATGTTTTAAAAGTATTTAAAAACAATTACTACAATGTAGATGATGTTTCTGTAGTTGATTTTATGCTTCCCGATGGCACCATGGAAAAAAGATTTAAGCTAGAGGATGATATTTTATTTTCAGCGGAACAGTTTAAAAGCTTATCAGAACTTAATCCTAAAACAGCTAAAAATTATCATACTACAAATTTAGTAAGGCCTAGGGTGCTTTCAATTATTGGGTATACTGGTGGTCAAAATGCACTGTCTACCAAAGAACGAACAGCGCTACAATATGCAGTTAATAATTATAATGCTTTGAATTTAAGTATTCGGTTCACATTAACTTTTGGAACCTCTTTTCAAAATAAAGATATGGTCGTATACTACAATCCTAATGAGTCAGGAGCTGGAGGCTCTGCTGGTTTTCCAAGTAATGGAAACCCCAATAAATTTATCCAAATTTACGGTTTAGACAATGCAGATGTTAATGTTGTAGAACACGTTATTACTCATGAAATGGGTCATTCTGTAGGTTTTAGACACACCGATTGGTTTAGCCGTCAAAGTTGCGGACAGAATGTCAATGAAGGAACTTCAGGTGTAGGTGCCATACCCATTCCAGGAACTCCTGCGGCCTATGACCCCACTTCAATTATGCTGGCATGTTTTAGTTTTAATGAAGATGGAGAGTTTAATAACAATGATATTATCGCACTAAATTATCTTTACTAATTCAAAATTAAAAACAAAATTGTATCAAAAAGGGGTTTTTCTATGAATAGAAAAACCCCTTTTTTAATTTGATTCCCTAGTCTAACTTGTATATAACTGTTAAAAAGGAGGTTTAAAATAAACTAGGTTTTCAAAGAAATTGTATATTAGTATTAAAATGTATCTATGAGCACAAAAGAAAAGGTCTTAGAAGACCTACTTGTAGAAGAAGAAACACAACAACAAAACGAAATAGTCCTGTATAATGACGAGGTCAATACCTTCGACCATGTCATCGAAACCTTAATAGGCGTCTGCGACCATACGCCGGAGCAAGCAGAACAATGCTCGATTATTGTTCATCACAATGGTAAATGCACCGTAAAAACAGGAGATTACGATGATTTAAAGCCTCGATGCAGTAAGCTATTACAAGCCGGACTAAGTGCAGAAATTGTATAGTTGATATTAGGCTTTTTTATTATCTTTAGAAACCATTGTTTTAACTTGGTTTTATACAACCTTAATTATTGAAAAATTTCAACGTATTAGTAGCCCTATTCTTCCTTTTTTCTTGTTTTTCACAAGAGTTACCGCCCATTAAAAACTTTTTTCCTAAAGACTATAATGCTGAGAATCAAAATTGGTCAATTTCTCAATCAGCCGAGAAATTAATTTATGTGGCCAATAGTAAGGGTTTGCTTGAATACAATGGGGCAAACTGGAAACTCTATCCTACGCCCAATGAATCTATTTTAAGATCTGTAAAAGTAGTAGATGATCTCATTTATACAGGTTGTTTTATGGATTTTGGATATTGGAAAAAAAATTCTTTAGGGCTATTAGAGTATACGTCTTTAGCTCATAAAATTGATCATGATTTAATTGAGGATGAAGAATTTTGGAACATTATAGCTATGGATGATTGGATGGTGTTTCAATCTTTAAAACGCATCTATATTTATAATGTAAAAGATAGCTCTGTAAATATAATTGACTCAAAAAACACCATACCTAAAATATTTAAAGTTGGTCAAAGCATCTATTTTCAAAGAATGGGTCAAGGCATTTTTAAAATTGACTTTGGTAAAGATGTTTTGCTTTTTGATGATGGTATCGTTAAGGAAGATGAGGTAATTAATATTTTTAAAACAGCAACAGGATTAGTACTACTGACTCAAAACAATGGTTTTTACAGCGTTCAGGATGACAAATTGATAAAGTCATCAAGTATTTCTAATGAATTTGTCTCAAAAGGAAGCCTATACGCCGGTATACAGCTTAAAAATAAAGACTTTTTGCTAGGTACAATTTCTAATGGTTTAAGTTATTTAGATCAGAATGGAGAACTTCTATATCAAATAGATCAAAGTAATGGACTATCTAACAATACCGTATTATCCCTTTTTGAAGATGTTGATGAGAATATTTGGTTGGGGCTTGATAATGGTATAAGTTATGTAAACAGCAATGCTCCCTACAAAGTATTTCATGATTATAAGGGAGTTTTAGGCAGTGTTTACGCCTCTAAAATACATAATGACAATTTGTATTTAGGAACCAATCAAGGGCTTTTTTATAGAAGTTTGCTGGCTGACGATGAATTTAAATTTATAAATGGAACACAAGGCCAAGTATGGAGTTTAAACATTTTTGAGGACACTCTCTTTTGTGGCCATAACTCAGGAACTTTTATTATTATAGAGGGCCTGGCCCAAAAATTAGAGGGAATTCAAGGAACTTGGACCATTGCTGAAATTGAGGGTGAGCCAAATTTATTGCTTCAAGGAAATTATGATGGTTTGTATATTTTGGAAAAAAATAATCAAAATTGGAAACTTCGAAATAAGCTTGAAGGCTTTAGTAATTCCTCCCGGTACTTCGAGAAAATAGATAATAAAATATTTGTAAACCATGAATATAAAGGTGTTTTTGAATTATCGGTAGACCGTTCTCTATCTAAGATAAATAGCGTGGCTATAGATACTAGTTTAAAGGGCGCTAATTCGGGAATCATTAGCTATAATGGTTCTTTATTGTTTGGTTATAAAAAGGGTATTTATGCTTACAATATGGGGTCAGAGCAGTTTCAAAGAGATAGTATATTGAGCGGGGTGTACACCGAAGATGAATACTTGACCGGGAAATTAATTTCAAATAAAAAAAGCAATTCTTTATGGATTTTCACAAATACCAATATAAGTTATGTAAACAGGCCAGTATTATCTAATACTCTTAAAGTGAGGAGTATACCCTTGACAAAAAAAATGCGAGAGGGCATTGTAGGGTATGAAAACATCATGAAATTTCCGGATAAAAATACCTATTTAATAGGTACAACGTCAGGATACTTAACGGCTGATTTAGATAAATTAGAAATAAAAGATTTTCAAATTCATATTGGTGAGGTTTTAAATGGTAGCAACAAGGTAAACCTAAGTTTAGTCGATCTAAACCTCCAGTCAAATTTTAGCAGCGATCAAAATAATCTTAAAATAAACTATTATACCCCAGAGTTCAATAAACTGTTAACAACCCATTACCAATATCAATTACAAGGAATATATGACGAGTGGAGTGATTGGTCAGAAGAACCAGAGACCACTTTTGAGAATCTTCCTTATGGGAATTACATTTTTAAGGTTCGGGCAAGAATAGGAAATAAGATAGCTAGTAATGTGGCTTCCTTTTCATTTGGTATCGCTAAGCCATGGTATCTATCGAACACTTTAATTATTCTTTATATTCTCGGGGTATTTCTTTTTTCCTTTTTTATGCATAACGTATACAAGCGTTACTACAAAAAACAGCAGGAAAAATTAATACTTAAAAATAGAAAAGATTTAGAGTTATCTCAGGTGCGTAGCGAAAAAGAGATAATTAAAATTAGAAACGAACAATTAGAGACCGAATTTAAAAGTAAAAGTAAAGAACTAGCGGTTTCAGCCATGAGCATAATAAAAAAGAACGAATTATTAAATACCATAAAGCAAGAACTAGATACGGTTAAGGATAAAAACTCATTAAAACCGGTAATTTCGATTATTGATAAGAGTTTAAAAAAGAACGATGATTGGGAGTTATTTAAAGAGGCATTTGATAATGCCGATGCTGATTTTTTAAAGAATATAAAAAAAATACATGAATCATTATCTCCAAGTGATTTAAAATTATGTGCGTATTTGCGCTTGAACTTATCTTCAAAAGAAATTGCTAATTTGTTAAATATTTCTTCTAGAAGTGTTGAAATTAAACGTTATAGACTCCGAAAAAAACTCAATTTAAAACATAAAGATAATCTGGTTACTTATATTTTAGAGCTATAACACCACAACAATTCTATTTTTAACCCTACCACTACCTCAACATTACCTCAACAAATTCATTAAGACTACTTTTTTTAGTGGTGTTTACCAGTTATTTAGCTCAACTTGAGATTCTATATAAATTGCAACTCCAGACTGCTAAATTGATAATAAATACCCAATATTATTATGATGTATACTTTTTGTTGTGGTGAAAAAAAATGATTTAACAATATATTTATGATAATTTTATGAAATCAAAAATTCTTATATGGATACAATTCGAAAAAACGCACTAAACCTAGTACTCTTGTTATGTACAACATTTATCTTTTCGCAAACAGATAAGGTGGTGGTCGTAAACGATGAAAGCGGAATGCGATTGGTAGTCAATGGTGAAGACTTCATGATTAATGGTATGAATTGGGATTATATACCTATTGGGAGGAATACAGTGGATGCCGAATTTTGGAAAAAATCAGATGACATCATTATGGCCGGACTCGATACGGAAATGTCACTTTTAAAAAACATGGGTGTTAATGCCATTAGACAATATACTGGTGTTCCAGCAAGATGGATTCGATATATCTATGAAAACTATGGCATTTATACCATGCTGAATCATTCTTTTGGAAGGTATGGATTAACATTAGATGGTGTATGGACCCCTGTAACAGATTATTCAGATGCTCGTACTCAGAAATTCTTGATGTCTGAAATTGAAAATTTGGTCAGAGATTATAAAAATACACCAGGATTATTAATGTATTTGTTAGGAAATGAAAATAACTACGGTCTGTTTTGGGCAGGAGCCGAAACAGAAGATTTTCCTGACGACGAGGAAGAAAGAATGTTTGTTGGCGAAAAGAGGGGAAGACCCATGTATAAGCTGATGAATGAAGCCACACTTAAAATGAAGTCCATGGATTCTTCTCATCCTGTAGCCATTTGTAATGGTGATGTTTTATTTATAGATATTATTGCGGAAGAGTGTAAGGATGTTGACATCTATGGTGTAAATATGTATCGCGGCGTATCTTTTGGAGATGCGTTTCAAACAGTGAAAGACAAATTAAACAAGCCAATTTTATTTACAGAATTTGGTGCAGATGCTTTTAATACTATTAAAAATCAAGAAGATCAAAAAGCTCAGGCCTATTATATGTTAGGGAACTGGAAAGAGATATACGAAAATGCCGCAGGATTGGGAAAGGCTGAAAATTCAATTGGGGGTTTTACGTTTCAATTTAGTGATGGGTGGTGGAAGTATGGTTTTGATGATAGGAAAAATGCGGATATACACGATAATAATGCATCGTGGTCTAATGGTGGATATGATATTGATTTAATTCCGGGTGAGAACAATATGAACGAGGAATGGTTTGGAATCTGTGCTAAAGGCCAGACAGACCCCCGAGGTCTTTATGATTTATATCCGCGAGCAGCGTATTACACCCTCAAAGAAGCACATCAATTAAACCCGTATGAAGATGGGGTCACCTTATCCTTTGTTCAAAATTACTTTGATAATATCCAAATTATGGATGCTGTTTTAAAAGCACGTGGGGATAAAGCAGCATTAGTTGGGGAACAAACCAGCAAGCTTAGAGTGAGTAAACTGGAAGCCAAATTTACCACGTTTAATACGGGGGGTAATTTAATTACCACGCCTGAGTCTCCAGATCCAAATGCGACAGACTATCCTAACCAATTAGGGTTTGATGAGATGCAATCCTATTTTGTAGGTTTTGAAGGCGAACCAGCTCCAAATATGAGGGCTAATGTTAATTTTAATATCCTTGGGAATGTCGCAACAAATCCTATCGATGAAATATTTTATGAGAACAGGGGGCGACCGATAGAAGTTGTTACCGGTGAAGGAAATGTGCTTATTGAAGATGTTAATCGCGTACAAGTATATAATGCTTCTTACGAATGGAATACTAAAAACTTTGATTTACGAGGTTTTTACAGAACAGGGCATTATCACTGGGGGTATGAAGGAGATTTCTTTGGTTTATATCCAGAGGCCAACTACGGTCCAAATTTAGATATATACAACGGCGTCATTAGTGGTTTTGAATTTGATGGTAAAAGAGACATAAAAGGATTTAAAGCAGCTTTCGGCCAGCAACTTTGGTGGGGCGCTAACCCTGCAATTTTATTAAAATACAGCAGAAGTATTGGTAAATATGACCTTACTGGTGTTTACCATGAAGATATTGATGATTTTGGAACCATCGTTTCTTCTTTGGCCGTCCCTATGCCTAGAACGCGAAGAGCTACCTTACACATCGAAAGAGAAATTGGAGATTTTGGTTTTGAAATTGGGGGAATCTGGGGGGGTCAACCTTTAAATGATCGATTATTTCAATTTGCAGAAGAGAATCCAAATTACAATCCAAATACACCAAATGAAGATCCCAAATACATTATCTATACCGACCAAGTTAATGAAAAAGATAATTGGGGTGCCAAAGGAAAAATCACATATTCAGGCGGGCGTTTCAATTGGTATGCTCAAGGAGCAGCCATGGGACTAGTCGCCAATGGTGGTGCTGATTATACCAAAACTTTTACGGGTTGGCGCTTAAAGGATAGCGGAAGTGGCAATCAAACTAATTTCCTTACAGGCTTAACCTACACCGTTGGGAATGTTCAAATAGCACCTAACTTTTTATGGCAAAAACCTATAATAGGTCCCATGCCAAATGATACACAAGGGCCAGGAAGACTTAGAAATATTCTTGATGATCCCTTTGTTGTGCGAGCCAATAGAGAAACCACAGCGGGAGAACTACTCCTTACTTGGGATCCAACACCAGGTACTTGGATGTATGAATGGGATAACGATCGTGCTGAAGACGCAAAATTAGCTGTCAGTGCCGGATTTGTTTTTCGCCATCATCCGACCACGATGGACGCCGCTATTGGATTTTTAGGGAATCGTACCTTATTTGCCTTCCCTAATTCAGTACCTGCGCAAAATTTATGGGAAACACATACTCGAATCGTTTCTAAAATAAACCCAGACTTGGGTATGATTGCAAATCTTTATTTTGGGAATGCACAAGCCAATGGTAGTGATGAACGATTGGTGGAGCGTTTTGGAGGCGATATTCGCTTAATCTACAACAAAATAAAGGTAGAGCATGCTTTTAAAATAAATGATTGGGGTCCTTTTGATTATCATCGCGATTTTAACCTTACCTACCCTGTGCAACTCATGTTAGATATTTCAACAACATTAGGAAAGCCAGACTGGTTTATTTTACCAAGTACTCAAGTGGGTATTCGCGGTACTTGGCGTACCATGAACGAATTTTCTCCTCGATATCTTCCTAATGAAGCAGCAGAATTTGCAACAAACCCTACCATTAGCCCTGTTGGCTTTGGAAATGGTAACGAATGGGAGATAAGAACATATATACATATCAATATTGGGAAATAAAAAAGAGACAAATGAAAAATAAAAATAATATCTTTTTAAGAACCACCATGCTGTTAGGGCTTGTTTTAGTCTGGTTTACAGCTTGTGAAAGAGAAGTTTCAAATGAGGTAGCCTTTGCTTCCTTTTCGAAAAATGGAAATATATTTATTGATGGTTTTAGCGGTGGACTTGAATACTTTCCTTTTCAAGGATCTAAACTAGAAGCGTTTTCAGTGGATACTGAAGTAAAGTATAACGGAACGGCTTCTATGCGGTTTGATGTGCCTAATGTTGGTGATCCCAGTGGTGCTTTTGCGGGAGCGATTTTTCCTGATGATGGCGGTCGAGATCTTACTGGTTATGATGCACTGACGTTTTGGGCAAAAGCAACAAAATCAGCCACCATAAACGAAATTGGTTTTGGAAATAATTTTGGCGAAAATAAATACCTTGTTTCCAAAAATAACTTAAGAATAAGCACAGGCTGGACTAAATATACCATACCTATTCCAGATCCTTTTGTTTTAACGATAGAGCGCGGTATGTTCTGGTATTCAGAAGGTCCCGAAGATGGCGATGGATACACCTTTTGGATTGATGATTTAAAATTTGAAAAACTGGGGACTGTGGCACAGGCAAGACCCGCAATTTTTAATGGCGAAGACGTAGAATTACAATCTTTCCTTGGGATACAAACTACGCTCACTGGACTCACCCAAACCTTTAATCTAGCTTCGGGAGTTAATGAAACCGTTGTTGCGGCACCTTCTTACTTTACATTTATTTCTTCAAATACTGAAGTTGCTCGGGTTAGTGAATTAGGAGTTGTAAGTATGGTGGGGACAGGTTCTGCGGTAATTACCGCAACCCTGGCCGGAGTACTTGCAAAAGGATCTCTAAGCATTGAAGTTGGAGGTAGTTTCGAATTTGCACCCGTACCTAACAGAAATGCTGCCAATGTGATCAGTATTTTTAGTGATGCGTATACCAATGTGCCAGTGGATTTCTACAATGGTTTTTTTGGAGAATTTCAAACAACATTGGGTGGAGCCATAAATATTAATGGCGACAATGTAATAGAATACACTGCGCTAAATTTTGTGGCAACAGAGTTTAAGAACCCTACAGTAGATGCCTCAACAATGACACATTTTCACGTTGATATTAGAATACCAGAAGCCATAGATGCCTCAGATTTTATTAGGATAGAACTAGGTGATTTTGGTTCAGATGGTGCTTTTGGAGGAAATAATGATTCTAGTGGTTCTGTAATTATTGCCAGTACAGCGCTAACCAGCGACCAATGGATAAGCTTGGATATTCCCTTAGCAGATTTTGGATTGACCAGTAGAAGCAATCTTGCACAAATATTTTTTGTTTCAGATGCAACCATCTCAAATTTGTTGGTAGATAATATGTACTTCTATACAGAATAATGTCGATTAAAAAACGCAATTAATTATGAATCAAATGATTATGTTATACAAAAAAAAGAAAATTGCACACCGTAGGTACTTCCTTTCTTTAGCAAGAACGTTAGTTTTTCTAAAGGCCCTATGCCTCGTATTTTTCTTGATGGTCAATCAGAGCTGTGCGGTAGATGATACCCAGACCGTTGTGAATTTTACGGAAATAACCATGCAAGATGAGTTTGATACCGACGGTGCTCCCAATAGTACTATTTGGGGCTATGATTTGGGCACAGGCCAAAATGGATGGGGAAATCAAGAATTACAATACTATACGGATAGACCAGAGAATGTAACCATTAATAATGGAATTATGATCATTACGGCACAGCAAGAAAATTTTCAAGGGTCATCGTATACCTCTGCTCGCCTTTTAACAAAAAATAAATTTTCACAAACGTATGGTCGTTTTGAAGCCCGTATTCGGGTGCCCTATGGTCAAGGTATTTGGCCTGCATTTTGGATGCTTGGTGTTCCAGAAGATCAGAATGAAATATGGCCGAGTTTAGGAGAAATCGATATCATGGAAATACGAGGACAGGAACCGACAAAACTCATAGGAAGTTTACATGGTCCTGGGTATTCTGGTGGTGAAGCGATTTCAAAAGAGTACGTGCTTCAAAACGATCGCCTCGATACAGGCTTTCATATCTATGGGATCGAGTGGGGCCCAGATTATGTAAACCACTATGTGGATGATGTGTTATACAGCCAGATCACTCCGGACGATCTTCCTGAGGGATCAGCATGGGTTTTTGATAATGATTTTTATATCCTTATTAATTTGGCAGTAGGCGGAACTTTTGTTGGCCCTCCCAATGCAGAAACCGTATTTCCTCAGACCATGTTGGTCGACTATGTAAGAGCCTATAAATATAATTGAATAAACTAACGAATAACTATTATGAAACTACTACTAAAAAAAGCTAAGTTAATTTCAATTTTTATCTTGGCGATTTCCTTTCTAGGATGTGATGACGAGGAATCTCAATTACCGGCAGTTAGTTCTGCCTTTACCTATACCATAAATGAAAATACAGGGACGGTAACTTTTATAAATATTTCTGAAGACGCCAGAACGTATTTATGGACTTTCGGAGATGGTAGAACTTCCACCGAAATTAATCCTATAAAAACATTTGCAAACGGTACGTTTACCATTACATTAAAAGCTATGGGTATCTCAGGTGCTTCTAACACTTCTGAGGATGCGATAACGATTAATATTCCAGACAAAATTTCATTACCCGTTACTTTTGATGCCCCAAATGTAGCCTACACTATTGCTACGTTTAATGGTACTTCATTTGAAATACTTGATAATCCTGATGCTTCAGGAACTAATGATAAGGCCTCTAAAGTTGGTGCGATAACGAATAGCGGAGCTGCCTTTGAAGGGATTAATTTTGATGTTGGGACCCAAATAGACCTAGCTACTGAAAAAACAATTACCATGAATTTTTGGTCCGATGTGCCTGTAGCGGTTTTAATGAAACTTGAAGAAGGTACTGCAGCAGATATCGAAGTCACTGCAAATCATGGCGGTACTGGATGGGAAACAATCAATTTTAATTTTTCCTCATCAGCAAAATATATACGATTAACTTTATTTGTAGATGGCCCAGGAACAAGTGTTGGTACTTTTTATATTGATGATATTGCGCAAATTGAAACGCCAATTGCTGAAAATGGTTGTGCTGCTACGCTTATAGCGGCAACTTCACTTCCATTAAATTTTGAAGCATGTGAAACGTTTCTTTCCTCAGAGAATTTTGGGGATGGGATCAGTTCAAAGTTAGCACCGAATCCATCTAAGTCAGGAATAAACAACTCCGATTTCGTGTTGCAGGTAGATAAACCTTCTGGCTCTAGTTTCTTTGCAGGAGTCCAAAATACCTTTGAGAATAATTTCGATTTGACGACCACAAATACGTTTAAGCTAAAAGTATATTCGACAAAGGCCAATGTGGTGTTACGTTTCGAGTTGGCTGTTAATCCCCAAACGGTTCCTGTTACAGGAAATCCTGCTCCAGTTTTTAGAACGGTTGCAAATGCAAATGTATGGACAGAAGTAGAATTTACATTCACCAATTTACCTGGTGCACCTACCGCATACAATCAATTGGTGATTAAGCCAGATAATAATGAAACGGATAGCGCCATTACTGCAGACGGAACCTATTATTTTGATGATCTTACACTTTCAGCTCCTGCAACTGGTGGCGGCGGAAGTACTTTTGATTCCGGTCTTTTAACCAATGGTGATTTTCAAAATGGCAGTGCTCCATGGACTATTGGTGTGGGTACTGATCCAGCTCCAGTAGCTACGGAAGGGGATAATACCTTTTATTCTGTAAACGTAGCTACAGCCGGAAATGCTTTTGATGTGAATCTAAGTCAAAAACTAGAAATTCTTGATGGTTCTACGTATACCTTAACTTTTGATGCATGGTCTGATCGTGCTAGAACACTTGTAGGAGGAATCGGGTTGAGTGGTGGAAGTTTTGCCAATACGGTCGAGACAGTGAATTTAACCACAACAAGACAAACTTTTACGCTCACCTTAACTGCCGCTGGCTTTGGAGCTGCTGATGCACGTGTTTTATTTGATTCAGGAGCTGCCGTTGGCGTTGTCAATATTGATAATGTCTCCTTGACCTTGAATAGTACCGGTGCTACTTTTGATTCTGGTCTATTAACCAATGGAGATTTTGAAAATGGCAGTACACCTTGGATTATAGGGGTGGGAACTGATCCTGCACCCGTCGTTACAGAAGGCGATAATACCTTTTATTCTGTAAATGTAGCGACAGCAGGAAATTCATTTGACGTGAATTTAAGCCAAAAACTAGAAATTCTCGATGGCTCAACGTATACCTTAACTTTTGATGCGTGGTCTGATCGAGCTAGAGCTATTGTGGCGGGAATAGGGTTAAGTGGTGGAAGTTTTGCCAATACGGTAGAGACCGTAAATTTAACCACTACGAGACAAACTTTTACGCTCACCTTAACTGCTGCTGGCTTTGGTGCTGCCGATGCACGCGTTTTGTTCGATTCAGGAGCTGCTGTTGGTCTCGTTAACATTGATAATGTTTCTTTAACGCTAAATAGTCCTGGCGGCGGAGGCACTGGTGGTGCTATTGTTAGTAACGGTGATTTTGAGACGGGCAACGGAGATGGTACTGGTTGGTTATTATTTCAAAATGGTGGAACTTCAGCCTTTGATAATACCGTAAACAATGGAGGAGCGTGGTCTGGTCGTTTAGCTACGAATGGTCCAAGTAATCCTGCATTAAAACAAGAAAGAAAGGGAGCCGGAGATGTTAATCCGGGTGATGTAGTTCGAATTACTTTTGATCATATAGGAAGTGTAACTCAGCCAGGAGCTGTATTTAATGTGCTTCTTTTTGGTGAAGGAGCTGCAGGGGCTTCTTTTACCCATGTTTTTAATCCCGCTCCAGCCCTTTCAGGTACTTGGAACACTTTTACGGGTACCTTTACCATACCAAACGGAGCTGATGTAAGTGAAGGAATCTCTTTTCTTATCGAGGCTGTTTGTGGTGGTGACGCAGGTTGTAATGTGGTAGCTAATATTGATAATGTGGCTATTGTTTTAAACCCATAAGGGTATAGGGTAACAGAAAACAAATAAAAAAGGTTAGCAATGAAGCAATTTTTTGCTAACCTTTTTCACTTAAAGTTAAAACTTCAGAAATTAATTAATGAAGCAATCAGATATTTACATAGGCAATTCAAAAACAAACCTTGATCAGAAAGCAGTTCAAGGCGAACTGGTTCAAATTGAAGATGAAAGCTATTATAAGATCAGCAATAGCGATGCCATGCGACCATTTTTTATGAGTATCGTTAGCGATTCTAATCATTGGATGTTCATAGCGAGCAATGGCGGTTTAACAGCTGGTAGAAAAGATGCAGAATCATCACTATTTCCGTATTACACGGATGATAAAATTACAGAATCAGCAGAGATAACCGGAAGTAAAACCCTCATGCAGGTAACTAAAAAGGAAAAAACCTATTTATGGGAACCTTTTTCAAATCGCTATACTGGTATCTATACCACCACTCGAAATCTCTATAAGAGTGTGTACGGTAACAAATTGGTTTTTGAAGAAATAAATCACGATTTAAAACTGAGGTTTACCTATGAATGGAATTCTAGTAACGAATTTGGTTTTGTAAAAAAATCAAGGCTAAAGAATGAGGGTCAAGATTCAATAACGATTACAGTTTTAGACGGTTTACAAAATTTATTGCCTTATGGCGTAAACTCTAGCTTGCAGAATAGTAGTAGCAATTTAGTGGATGCCTATAAAAGAGCTGAATTGGAAGCTGAAGTAGGCTTGGGTATTTATGCCTTAAGTGCATTTATAGTAGATAAAGCCGAGCCTAGCGAATCTTTAAAAGCGAATATTGTTTGGTCTTTCGGACTTGAAAATGCTAGCCATTTGTTGTCATCATTGCAACTCGATGCTTTTAGAAAAGGACGTCCAATACATCCAGAAAAAGATATTAAAGCAGAGAAAGGTGCCTACTTTATTCATGCTGCAATCACCTTGACGTCACTATCTGAGAAAAAATGGAGCACGGTTGCCAATGTCAATCAGAACCATTCGGCCATCGCGAATATTATTAACACCCTAAAGACAGATAAAAATATAGCAGCAACGGTGGACCAAAGCATACGTCTAGGAACCGATAATTTGATTCAATTGGCGGCTTCTTCTGATGGGTTGCAAACCACTACAGATAGGTTTAGAAACACACGACATTTTTCGAACACCTTGTTCAATATTATGAGAGGGGGTATTTTTGATCATAATTATCGAATGGAGAAGTGGGATTTTAAAAACTACCTAGGGAAATCGAATAAAAAATCATTTCAATTTAACAAACTCTTAATTGAAAAGCTTCCAGAAGAATTTTCGGCAGCGAAATTAAAGGAAATTGGTCAGAATAGTGGAGATAAAGACTTTGAAAGGTTGTGCTTGGAATACATGCCCTTAAAATTTAGCAGAAGACACGGCGACCCAAGCAGGCCGTGGAATAAATTTTCTATCAACACCAGAAGTGAAATTGATGGGTCTAAAATTTTGGATTACGAAGGGAATTGGCGTGATATTTTTCAAAACTGGGAAGCTTTAGCACATTCGTTTCCAGACTTTACAGAAAACATGATCCATAAGTTTTTAAACGCCTCTACGTTTGATGGATACAACCCGTACCGAGTGACTAAAGATGGTTTTGATTGGGAAACTATAGAGCCAGACGATCCGTGGTCTTATATTGGATATTGGGGAGATCATCAAATTATATATTTGTTGAAGTTTTTAGAAATTATAGAAAATCACCATCCAGGTAAATTATCAAGCTACTTTGATACCGATTTATTTGTGTATGCCAATGTACCCTATAAAATAAAGAGTTATAAAGACATTCTCAAAAATCCAAAAGATACCATAGAGTTTGATCTTGAATTGGATCATGAGATTGGCAAAAGAAAAGCGGCCCTAGGTGCCGATGGTGCGTTGTTAATGGATCAGCAAAAAGAGATCTATAAAGTTAATTTTATAGAAAAAATAGTAGCGACTGTTTTGGCCAAAATATCTAATTTTATTCCAGAGGCAGGTATTTGGTTAAATACCCAAAGACCAGAATGGAATGATGCCAATAATGCCTTGGTGGGCAATGGGGTTTCTATGGTGACCCTGTATTATTTGAGAAGATTTTTAAGTTTTTTCGATGATCTTATAGCGAATGTGGAGTTAGTGGAAATTTCTATTTCGGAAGAACTATTGGTATTTTTTAATGAAGTTCATGACACCTTACATCAAAACGAATCCCTGCTCATCATAAAAACAAACGATACGGACCGAAAAAGAATTTTAGATGGCTTGGGAATGGCAGGTAGTGATTATAGAGCAATTATCTATAAAAATGGTTTTTCAGGGAAAAAAGCGAAGCTTTCACTAGCCAGTTTAAGTGGTTTTGTAAAAACCACCTTAAAGGGTATTGACCATACCATTGATGTAAATAGGCGATCAGATAATTTATACCATGCCTACAATTTGATGACCATAACGGATGAGAATAAAATCTCTATTTCCTATTTAAGCGAAATGTTAGAGGGTCAAGTAGCCGTTTTAAGTTCAGGCTACCTTTCTTCAGAAGGGTGTTTAAGGCTTTTAGACGCTCTGAAGCAAAGTCAATTATTCAGAGAAGATCAGTACAGTTATTTATTATATCCAAATAAAGAACTTCCCCGTTTTTTGATAAAAAATACCTTACCAAAAAATGCTCTTGCACAATCAGAGCTGCTGCAACAAATGATTGCAGAGGGTCATACAAGCATCGTTGAAAAAGATGTTTATGGAAACACACACTTTAATGGAAACTTCCATAACGCAGGGAGTATAAAGGAAGCTTTAAAGGCACTCAAAGGGTCACGCTATGAGACTTTAGCAGAAAAAGATGAAGCCTTATTGTTGCAAGCTTTTGAGCAAGTTTTTAATCATAAGGCCTTCACAGGACGATCGGGTACTTTCTATGGGTATGAAGGCTTAGGGTCTATTTATTGGCACATGGTTTCCAAATTACTTTTGGCAGTACAAGAATGCTGTTTAAAAGCCATTGGTGCTCATGAAAGCAATGAAATTACTGGAAGACTTTTGGAGCATTATTACGAGATTAATGAAGGTATTGGGGTTCACAAATCACCAGAACTTTACGGTGCATTTCCAACAGATGCTTATTCCCATACGCCTGCGGGTAAAGGAGCGCAACAGCCTGGAATGACTGGACAAGTAAAAGAGGATATCCTCAGTAGATTTGGTGAATTGGGTGTTTTTGTCACGAAGGGACAATTGTATTTTAATCCCTGTATGTTGCGCAAAGTAGAGTTTTTAAAGGAACCAAAGAGCTTCAATTATTTAACGGTTAGCAATGTAAAATCGCAGCTTCAATTAAGTAAAGGAGAATTAGCAATGACCTATTGCCAAGTGCCTATAGTTTATAAAATTTCAACAGAGAACGCTATTGAAATAACACTTAAAGATGGAAAGAGAATAAAGGTTTCAAATTTAAGCTTAGATAAATCCATGAGTAAAATGGTATTTCAGCGTTCAGGCGAAATCGAAGTAATTAGGGTACAACTAAAAGAAGATACCTTAAAATAAAGGTTTAGAAATAAAACAACACAGTACTATCTCAACATTCACGTATGGTGTTGATAACGGTCTGTAATTAAAATAAGAGAAATTAAAGTTTCTCCGCATTAAAAGATAAAAGAAGTGACAGCTAAAGATATTTTAGGAAATTCAGAGTATTTGGCGATATCCTATGGTGGCTATAGGGCCATATCGAGAGAAATTCAACCGACACTTGACGAGCTAAAAGACGACATGAAATTATTGGCAGCTATGGGTATCAAGGTAATTAGAACCTATAACGTACAACTGCCGCTACCTCATGCAGCAAACATCCTAAAGGCTATACGTGAACTTAAACAAGAAGATTCAAATTTTGAAATGTATGTCATGTTAGGGGCTTGGATCGATTGCCTCAATGCATGGACCGATCAAATGCCAAATCACGATGTAGAAAGTCCTCATAACGCTTCAGAAATTGAAAGAGCGGTAGTTTTAGCCAACAAGTATCCAGACATAGTCAAAGTAGTAGCTGTAGGAAATGAAGCGATGGTAAAGTGGGCAACAAGTTATTTTGTACAACCCAACATCATATTAAAATGGGTGAATTATTTGCAAGAACTGAAAAAGGCAAAAAAATTACCGAAAGATTTATGGATTACAAGCTCTGACGATTTTGCGTCATGGGGAGGGGGAGAAGCTAGTTACCACTGCGAAGATTTAAATCAATTAATTAAAGCGGTAGACTATATTTCAATGCATAGCTATCCCTATCACAACACGCATTACAACCCAGAATTTTGGGGAATTCCGGAAGAAGAGCATTCACTTTCTGAACTAGAAAAGATTGATAATGCCATGAAGCGCGCACTTGAATTCACTAAAAATCAATATGAGTGTACGCTTAAATATATGAAAAGTCTTGGTGTACACAAGCCCGTTCATATTGGAGAAACAGGTTGGGCAAGTGTATCTAACGATTTTTATGGTCATAATGGCTCTAAGGCAACAGATGAGTATAAGCAAGGCTTGTATTATAAATTGATGCGCGAATGGACGCGTAAAGCAGGTATTTCATGTTTTTATTTTGAAGCTTTTAATGAAAAATGGAAAGATGCTCCCAATCCCAAGGGTTCAGAAAATCATTTTGGATTATTCAAGATAAATGGAGAAGCTAAATATCCCCTATGGGATTTGGTAGATAAAGGCGTTTTTAAAGGATTGTACCGAAATGGAAATCCGATAAGAAAAACTTACAATGGCAATATAGAAGAATTGATGCCTAATGTATTAGTGCCGCCAGCAAAAAACTAAAACCAAAGTATGGAAGTATCCTTCCATACTTTGGTTTTGTCGATATGTTTAAACAGGGTTAAATGAAGACACTTAGTAATACAGCGATAGTCATGAAATTAAAGACAGCCTTTTTTATTAGTATAATCATTTCAATTTTTATGGTGTCGTGCCATCAAAACTCAAAGTCCAAAAAAGAAATGCAGCAGGAAAAACAAATGACAGCCGAAGAGATTTTAGGCAACCCTGATTACCTAGCCATGTCTTATGGAGGCTACAGGGATAAAGACCCTACTATCGAGCCAACCTTAGCAGAGCTAAAAGAGGATATGAAGCTTCTTGCCGCTATGGGTGTTAAAGTCATTAGAACCTATAAAGTGCATAAACCACAGGCTGAAAATGTGTTAAAAGTAATTACCGAATTAAAGAAAGAGGATCCTAATTTTGAAATGTATGTGATGTTAGGAGCTTGGATAGACTGTAAAAATGCATTTACAGATCAAGAAAAAGACCATAATGCAGAGAGCGAAGCTAACCTTCCCCAAATTCAAAAAGTAGTGGCTTTAGCAAACCAGTATCCAGATATCGTAAAAGTAATCGCGGTGGGTAATGAGGGTATGGTGAAATGGGCCGAAAGTTATTATGTGGAACCTTGGATCATTTTAAAATGGGTGAACTACTTACAAGAATTAAAAAAGGAAGGGAAACTTTCTAAAGATTTATGGATTACAAGTTCTGATAATTTTGCCTCTTGGGGCGGCGGCGGGGAGGAATACCATGTTGAAGATTTGACGAAATTAATCCATGCGGTTGACTTTATTTCTATGCATACCTACCCCATGCATGATACCCATTATCAACCTGAATTTTGGCTAAAATCAGAAGGCCAGGAAGAAAAGACGGATTTAGAAAAAATAGATGCGGCTATGGTCAGAGCAAAAGAGTATGCTCAGCTACAATTTCAGAATGTACGGCAATACATGAAAAGTCTTGGTGTAGACAAACCAATTCATATTGGCGAAACTGGTTGGGCAAGTGTCTCAACAGATCAGTATGGCTCCGATGGGTCTAAAGCTTGCGATGAGTATAAAGAAGCGCTTTATTACCAGCACATGCGCGAATGGACCAAGGAAGCAGGATTGTCTTGTTTTTATTTCGAAGGCTTTGATGAGCCTTGGAAAGGAAGTGATCAAGTGGGAAATTCAGAAAAGCATTTTGGATTAATGACCGTAGATGGCAAAGCTAAATATGCCCTTTGGGCTGAAGTAGATAAAGGAAGCTTCAAAGGCTTAACCAGAAACGGAAACCCCATAACTAAAACCTATGCTGGTGATAGGGCTGCATTAATGAAAAGTGTACTCGTACCACCAACACAAGACGAGATAGAAGCACCTGAAGAGTATTAAGACATACATAGATGAAAACAACCAAAATTTATTTACTTCTTTTAGTCGTATTAGCAATTATGAGTTGTACCGAAAAACAAGAACAATTAAAAGCCGAGGTATATGAAACATCGGCTAGTGGGCATCAACTGACAAGATTGGCTGAAGTTAGCTCTGACTCTGCTATGGAAAGTATAGTGCTATTGCCAGAGGAAACATACCAAACCATAACTGGCTTTGGTGGCTCATTTACGGAGGCATCCGCGTCTTTACTAAACCGATTAAGTAAAGCAAATAGGGCAAAAATTTTGGAAGCCTACTTTGGCGAGAGTGGGGCAAAATATTCTTTAACGCGTACCCATATGAATTCGTGTGATTTTTCTTTGGGGAACTATTCGTACGCACCCGTTGAAGGGGATGTTGAGCTGATTAATTTTTCGATTGATGAAGACCGCGATGATTTAATTCCGATGATTAAAGAAGCCATGGCAGTTTCTAAAGATGGTTTTAAAATAGTGTCCTCGCCATGGACAGCACCACCTTGGATGAAAGACAATAAGGATTGGAGAGGTGGAAAGTTATTACCAGAATATTACGATACTTGGGCTTTATTCTTTTCAAAATATAGGACCGCTTATAAAAATGAAGGAATCGATATATGGGGATTTACAGTAGAAAATGAACCAGTAGGAAATGATGGCAACTGGGAAAGTATGCATTATACACCAGAAGAAATGACCCATTTTGTGCAACAATATTTAGGACCAAAACTAGAAAATGACGAACACGACGTGAAAATATTGGGGTTTGACCAAAATAGAGGTGAAGAACTAGAAAAATGGGCTAGTGTCATGTATAAAGATGAAGCCTCTTCTCAATATTATGATGGTATGGCCATACATTGGTATGCGAGCACCTACGACTATTTCCCAGAATCATTACAATTTACGCACCACAAAGCTCCTACTAAACACCTTATTCAAACCGAAGCCTGTGTTGATTCTGAAATTCCGAAATGGAAAAATGATCTGTGGTATTGGCAAAAAGAAGCAACAGATTGGGGTTGGGATTGGGCACCAGAAAAAGATAAATATTTACATCCAAAATATGCACCAGTAAATCGCTATGCAAGAGATATCATTGGCTGTCTTAACAATTGGGTCGATGGCTGGATCGATTGGAACATGGTATTGGATAAACAAGGTGGTCCTAATTGGTTTAAAAATTGGTGTATTGCTCCTGTTATTGTTGACCCCGAAAAAGATGAAGTTTATTTTACGCCATTGTACTACATCATGGCCCACTTTAGTAGATATTTACGACCAGGAGCGGTAGTGATTGGTGTTGAAAATTCAGATGAAGACCTGATGGTCACTGCAGCAAAAAATCCAGATAACTCTATTGCGGTTGTTCTTTTTAATGAAGGAGCTATTGCAAAGAATTTTAAACTAATGCTAAACGATAAAACACTAAACGTAAAAATAAGTGCGCAAGCGATACAAACTATTGTCATCCCGCAATCCTAAAATAAACTAACTAAAAAAAACAATCATGGCAACAACTTCAAATTCAGTTCCAATGGGTCAAAAAATAGCCTTTGGGGTAGGGATGCTTTCTAATCAAATGTTCCCGGCAGCCTTAGCTATTTTTATGGTGGTGTTGGTGCAAGATTATGCCTTTCCAACCTGGATGTGGGGAATTTTATTTTTTCTTCCTCGTATTTTCGATTCCGTAACAGATCCAATCATGGGGTTCATTTCTGATAATACGAAGTCTATTTGGGGCAGACGAAGACAATATGTGCTTTTAGGTGCTGTGATTATGGGAATTTCCTTTTCATTGATGTGGCAAATTTATATTGTAGATGGGGTGAGCTATAACTTTAGCTATTTCTTGATTTGGTCTTTAGTCTTTTATTTAGGACTTACGATCTTTTCTGTACCCTACGTAGCTATGGGTTACGAGATGAGCGACGATTTTCATGAACGCACCAACATTATGGCTATAGCGCAATGGATAGGGCAATGGGCTTGGGTTATTGCACCATGGTTTTGGGTGGTTATGTATGATGATAGTTGGTTTGGAACGACAACGGATACTACCAGAACTTTGGGTGTTTGGGTAGCCGTTATTTTCGCTGTTTTAGCCATGGTACCTGCTTTTTTTATTAAAAGTAAGTCTACTAAAAATGACGATAGTTTAACACCTTTAACCTTAAAAACTATTGGAGGAAGTTTTAAACAGATTGTAGAAAATTTTAAAGAAGCCTTTAAAATAGAGCAGTTTAGAAAGTTGTGTTTTTCAACATTTTTGATCTATAATGCGTTTAATGTTGTCGCAGGTTTTTCATTTTTTATAGTGGTCTATTATTTATTTAATGGAGACGCAGCAGCTGCAGGTCTTTGGCCAACATTACTAGGGAGTATCGGGGCCTTATCCACTACTTTTTTGGTTATTCCTATTGTGGCAAAGATGTCTAAAATCATGGGAAAAAAGAAAGCATTTATGGTTTCTCAAGGTATTTCTGTTGTGGGATATGTGATGCTTTGGTTCTTATTTATCCCCGGTAAACCCTACATGTTTTTATTTGCTTTACCATTTTTCTCTTTTGGGATTGGAAGTTTATTTACACTAATGATGTCCATGACATCTGATGTTATCGATATTGATGAATTAAATACAGGCAAAAGAAGAGAAGGGGTTTTTGGAGCTATTTATTGGTGGATGGTAAAGTTTGGTTTTGCCATTGCAGGATTATTAACAGGAGCTATTATGACCTTAGTGGGTTTTGTACCAGATACTGTTAATTCTGAGGCGTCTATTATGGGCATACGACTGTTTTACTCAGGTTTACCCATAGCAGGCACATTAGGAGCTCTGTGGATCATGCGTAATTATAACCTTACTGAAGAGCGTGCCGTAGAAATAAGTATAGAATTAGCAAAACGAAAAGTAAAGAAGAAGGCAAAAGAAGTTTCCTCCGCCTATGGCGCTGGTCATTTACGTTCAGTTTTAAATCATACGATTCAACTCGCACCTTATACAGAAATAGACTTTTCACCTAAAACCATAGAAGATGCAAAAGTCATGTTTATGGATAAACTCAACAGTAAGTTGTGTGGTCTTTGTTTTAGTCCCTATGTAGAAGGGCAAATTCCCAATGATGATATTTTATCTGAATCTCAGATTCGTCGTCGTATGGATATAATTGCCCCTTACACCGTCGCAATTCGGTCATTCTCCTGTACCGAAGGAAATGAGTTGATACCAAAAGTAGCGCATGAAAAGGGTTTAAACTCCATAGCTGGAGCATGGATTAGTGAAGATAGAGCTCGTAATGAGAAGGAGATAAATGCCTTGATAGCACTGGCCAAGACAGGGGTTGTCAATGTCGCGGCTGTTGGTAACGAAGTATTGCTCAGAGGCGATGTGTCGGAAGAAGAACTAATAGGTTATATCAATAGAGTTAAAGAAGCGCTTAAAGATTTTGATGTTGCAGTGGGCTATGTGGATACCTATTATGAGTATTATACGCGACCTAATTTGGTAGATGCCACGGATATTATTTTAGCTAATTGTTACCCGTTCTGGGAAGGTTTTGGTATTGAAAGTTCATTAGAACATTTAAGAACAATGTACGCTTTAACTAAATATGTGTCTAAAGGTAAAAAAGTGATCATAGCCGAAACAGGCTGGCCAAGCCAAGGGAACGCAAATGAAGATGCGCATCCATCACTTATAAATGCCATGAAGTACTTCATACAAACTCAAGAATGGGCCAGTAAAGAAGGGGTAGAAATCTTTCATTTCTCATCTTTTGATGAATCATGGAAAGTACGGGTTGAGGGAGAGCTAGGTGCCCGATGGGGTATTTGGGACAAGGATGAAAAACTCAAGTATAGGTAAGCGTATAGGCTTTCCGAGACAAAATCATAAGAATTTAAGTGTGGTAGTTAAACGAATTCAACAATTATAAATAAATTAGAAAAATGTCATATAGAAACGAGGAATACCATGCCTACAATGGTTTAGATTTTACGGAGCATTCAGGTATTGACTTTAGTACTTACTCCAAAACAGAAGATCTAAAAAAACTATGGAGAGCAACTTTAAATAAAGGAATGCATGGCCTTTGTTTTAGTATGTATGAAGATGGACAAAAGCCAGGTGACATCATTACCGTGAAACAGGTGAAGAGAAGAATAGAAATTATTAAACCTTATACCCAATGGGTGCGCTCTTTTTCTTGTGTTGAAGGTAACGAGCATATTCCACGAATTGCCCATCAGCAGGGCATGAAAACTTTGGTAGGTGCTTGGTTGGGCAGTGATAAAGAAGATAACGAGAAGGAAATTGAAGGTTTAATTCAATTGGCTAAGGAGGGCTGTGTAACGATAGCCGCAGTAGGAAATGAGGTGCTCTATCGAAATGATTTGCCCTTAGAAGAACTTTTAGACTATATGAAACGCGTCAAAGAAGCAGTACCCTATATAGCTGTGGGGTATGTTGATGCCTATTATGAGTTTTCAGTACATCCAGAATTAGTGGCGCATAGTGATGTGATACTTGCTAATTGCTACCCTTATTGGGAAGGCTGTCATATAGATGGCTCCTTAGCGCACATGCAGCAAATGTACGGGCAAGCTTTGCACGCTGCACAAGGTAAAAAGGTCATCATTACAGAAACAGGCTGGCCAAGTGAAGGGGGAAGCTTAAGAGGTGCATTTTCATCCGAAGAGAATGCGATGAAATATTTTATAAATACCCAAGCTTGGGCCTCAAAGGCGAATATAGAAACTTTTTATTTCTCTTCTTTTGATGAGTCTTGGAAAACAGGAGATGAGGGCGATGTTGGAGCTTACTGGGGTTTGTGGGATAAGAACGAAAAAATAAAATACCTTTAACTATAGACTAAAAAAAATCAATGTAGCCCGCCTTTTAAGGCGTTATTTAATCTTGTAATACATAGTACGTTTGGTCTTCTATTTCGTTAGAATCTAAATAGAAGACCAAGCCTTAGCTTAAGAGTTTTTGATTACTGATGTTCGTGTTTACGACCACCAATTTAATGCGGTAATTTATTTTTCAGGAGTCCATACACAAAAGTGCCTACTAAAGCAGCGGCAATTACGATGAGCATGCTAAAAACACCTGTACCTACTAGAATGTACATAGGGCCAGGGCAAGCCCCTGCCAATGCCCATCCGAAGCCAAAAATAGTACCACCCAAGATGTTTGCTTTATAGTTTTTTTCTTTTTCATTGGGACTAATAATTTGTCCAGAAATGCTTTTTAATTGCAATTTTTTAGAAATTAAAAAAAACAAAACACCAATCACTACTGCCGATCCAATGATGCCATACATATGGAACGATTGAAATTTGAACATTTCATAAATTCTATACCACGAAACAGCTTCAGATTTCACTAAAACAATACCGAAAAGCATACCGACGATTAAAAATTTTAATGCTTTCATTTAACTAAATATTAGAGGTAAAATAAAAAATGTCATTACTAATCCGCCAATAAAGAAACCAATGACAGCGACTAAAGAAGGAAGTTGTAAGTTGCTCAATCCTGTAATTGCATGACCAGAGGTACAACCTCCAGCATACCTTGTTCCAAAACCAACAAGAAAACCAGCGATCACAAGTATAGCAATACCTTTTAGGCTTAAAACAGCATCCCAGCTATAAATTTCTGGGGGTAAAATGGTAGCACCAGCATTTTGAAAACCTAAAGCTTTTAAATCGGTAATGGTTTGCTCGCTTAAAGCAATCGCTGAGGCGTTAGATAAAAAATATACGGCAATAAATCCGCCTAATACAGCACCTAGTACTACGGTTAAATTCCATTTTTGGGACTTCCAATCGAACTTAAAAAAATCAGCATATTTGTCGGCGCCGCCAATAGTACAAAGTGTTTTTAGGTTCGATGACATGCCAAAGCTTTTGCCAAAAAGAACTAATATAATCATCGTAAGTGCAATCAAAGGACCAGAAACATACCATGGCCAGGGTTGAAGAAGGAATTCCATTTTTTTAAGCTATTTTTTTTAAAAATTTGAGACCAAAATAAATGATTTGACAGACTTTGCAAAGTTGACTAAACATTTAAATGTTGCCAAAAAGGTTGAATGAATTCTTTAGACGTAATTAATTTTTATAATTACACCCAACCAGAGAATTAATCAGTACCAATAAGGTGAAGTTTACTATTGATTGCTATTTTTATTCTTTTTGCAAATTAATATTGGGAACGCGAACAATCTCAAAAGTTGCAGAAGCTAGTTGTACTTTACTATTTGTATTTTCTATTGCTTTTCCAATTCGTTCATTTAATAGGTGCTTCGTATACCTTCTTTTTTTGTAGTCAACAATGTACCGAAGGTTAAACTGAATCCAATTATCAGTCATAGTGATGGCTAATGTGGGCTCTACTTGTGCATTTTCAATATAATATTTATTCACTACTTCGCTCCACTGTGCCATAGATTCCGTCATATAATCAGAGAGGCTTTCAGAGGCAATTTGAACGATTATTGTTTTCGCTAGTTCTACATCAGAACCATATCTGATAGGCAAATTAAATTCATCCCAAACAAATGGGAAATCTTTAGAATAGTTATATACGGGACCTTTAAAAACAAAGGCATTGCTTAATTTCACAATTCTACCACTATAATTATCACTAGAAACCCATTCTCCAATTTCCATCATGGTCGTATAAATACTATCGATGTCAATAACATCACCTTTGATATTATTTATTTCTATTCTATCGCCAGGTTTATAGACTCCAACAAAAAAGATATAGAATGAGCCTGCAACACTTAAAATTAACTCTTGCAAGGTAATGGTAATCCCCGCAGTGAGCAATCCAATGGCTAAGGCAAAGTCTTTAATGCTGCCGGAAAAAAAAGAAATAGTAACGATAAGTAATAAAACATAACCAATAAACTCAACCCCTTTTTGAGATTTGTATCGAATTCCTATATCAGGAAGATTTCTTCTTAAAAAGCGTCTAAGAAAGGCAATCGTGATTAAAATAAAGACTGCCCAAAGTACATATTTAATGATATTATAAGAAATGGGATGCTCATTTAACCATTGCTGTATGTTTTCAATTATTTCCATATTTTTTAATTTTGATAATAGTTCTTTAAAACAATAGTTTTTTACAAAGGCTAAACGCTATTTTATTTGAGGTTATTTTAGCAACATCTACCTAATTATCTTGAATATTTTTGGATAGGAGGTGAAGGTGTTTTTGTCTTTAATTCTCAAGGCAATTATAAGTGCTATTCCAATATTAATGATGTTTAATAGTATAAAAATATACAACAATAGATCAGGAATATAGGCATGTTCGGAATTGGTGATGTGTAGCGAAGCAGTTAGTAAACTTAAAAAAAAGGTAATTGAGGTTAAGACAGTCCAGATTATTTGAAAATTTAATAGCCGAGTTCCTGTTTCATCTAATTTTAAAATTTTATCTTTTTTTGAAACCCAAAAAATCAATGGAATTAATATGTTCCCAATAGGAATTACCAAATAGCTAATGACTGATAAATGCATCAACATTAAAAGCTTTGAGTCCTCTTTTTTACCATAATTCATTATTTTTTCAGGTGAGGTGTCTAATGCTTCACAAATAAGTTTTAGTGTATTTGCACTTGGTTTGTTTTCTCCATGCTCTATCCTTTGAATGGTTCTCAAGTTTACTTTTGCTTTTTCCGCTAATTCTTCTTGAGTGTAGCCTTTTGACTTTCTCAGTTCAAGGATTTTTCGACTCATGTGTTCCATTTTATTTCAATGATTAATGTGGAGTCAAAACTACTCTAGTACTGTGCTGATTGATAACGGTATCTTTATGACAATTTTACGACATGTTTGTCAATTCTTTGATTTCTACCTATGGAATAGGAAAAAAACTAGTTATTGCAGGACACGATACGATTAAGTCAATAAATTTCCTAATTCATCCCATTTTGCAGCATCGTTTCTTTTGCTTTGATCCACACACTTGGCGAGCCATTCTTCTTCGTAAAAAACGCCATGTTGTTTAAGAACATCATCGGGAACACCATCCCAAACATTGGGTTGATTTCCTTTATAGCCTAAATCTGCAATCCCTACTTTTGAGGTATAGTACCCCGTTAAAGTTAAGTTTCGCACTATAGAAAAAAACTGAACTTCAAGTGGTCTTTTAGCTTCTGGAACGTCAACATTTGGATAGGCAATGCTATCTAAAATTTGTTTTTGTTGGAGTTCTGTGGCTGACTTAAACTCTGCATTAAATAAAGAATTGCTTTTATGATCTAACCACATAAGGCCGCCTCGTAAGGTGGGTTGAAAAGGCGGATAATCTTTAGCCATAAACTCTATAAATTCTGGAACTCCAGCTTCTGTAATGGAGCCTTTCTCGTCGGGAGGAAGAATTAAATTTGCCAAAGTAGTAAGACTATCTATTTCATGCGGATTAAAAAATTGCTCCGCATTTAATTTTTCAATTATTTTGAGCTCTTCCGGTGTTCTTCCAAAATAATTTTCGGTGGATGCTGCGATGGCTTCTTCAGTAATGGTGGCATTCTCAGGTTTACAGCCATGTATGACTAAACCTCCTGCAACGCTGCCTAAAATTATTGATTTAATACTCTTTCTTCTATCCATTCCTTAGATATTTTGCATTTTTAACTGTTCAACAATGTAATCAGAAGTTCTCCAAGAGAGTGCTAAAATGGTCCAAGTAGGGTTTTTGTCGGCTTGTGAAACAAAAGGGCCTGCATCGACAATAAAAACATTATCAACCTCGTGTAATTGCTGGTGTTGGTTAACTACTGAAGTTTTAGGGTCATCTCCCATTCTGGTAGTTCCTACTTCATGGATAATCCACCCTGGAGGTGCTATTCCGTAATTTTGTTCTTTAGTGGGTTTTTTGCCGAGTACTTCACCACCCATATTATGAATAATTTCTTCAAAAGTATCGTGCATGTGTCGCACCTGTTGAATTTCATTATCCGTCCATCTATAATCAAATTTTAAAACAGGAATGCCAAGTTCATCTACTTTAGTAGCATCTATAGTACATCGATTATTTTTTTGAGGAATAGATTCCCCACGGCCCGACATACCAACGGTAGCGCCGTAATATTTTTTCACTTCATCTTTAATTCCTGCGCCATAACCCCCAACTTTAAGTCCAAAAAACTCGTTATACTGGTTGTGGTTAAACCCAAAACCGTAGCTTGGCATGCCTAGTCCGCCCCACATTTCAATATGATAACCACGTGCAAAGTTTAATTTTTTGTTATCTCCCCACCATGGTGAATACACGTGCATACCACCAGTACCATCTTCATTATAGGTTTTTCTATTCATTAAATCAGGGATAAAAGCCGCTCTGTCACTACCTGTAGAATCATGTAAATAGCGACCTACAATATCGCTGCTATTCCCTAAACCGTTCGGGTGTTGTTTGCTTTTAGAATTTAATAAAATACGGGCTGAACTACAGGCCGAAGCCGCTAAAACAACTATTTTGCCTTTAAGGGTATACTCTTTACGATCTTCTTTGTTAATGTATGATACCCCAGTAGCTTTCCCTTCATCATTTGTAATCACCTCACGCACCATGGCATTCACGAATAAGTCGATCTGTGCCCCACTTTTTTGGGCAGGAAATATTAAACAGGTCCCTGAAGAAAAGTCGGCGTGCACGCTACAGCCTCTAGAACATTGTCCGCAATAGAAACAAATACCACGATCTTTATTGATTCGTTTGGTAAGCATAGACATTCTAGACGGGTATACAGGGACATTAGATTTACGAGCACCTTTAATGTAAAATAATTCGTGTAACCTAGGTTTAGGTGGCGGTAAAAAAAAGCCATCGGGATCATTAGGTAAGCCCTCATTCGTGCCAAAAACACCAATCAATTTATCTACTTTATCGTAATATGGTTTTACATCTTCATAGCCAATAGGCCAATTATCTCCTAAGCCGTCTATACTCTTTCGTTTAAAATCGTCAGGACCAAATCGAAGTGAAATGCGGCCCCAGTGGTTGGTTCGTCCACCTAACATTCGCGATCTATACCATCTAAAATCACTGCCTTCGGCATTCGTATAGGGTTCATTCTCTATATTGAAACCCCCGTAGGAACTATCATACTCTCCAAAGTGACGTACTGTATTAGCACCCCTTCTTGGCGATTCGTAGGGCCATTTTAATTGTGTTTGTTGTTCTGGAGCACCAGGATCAAAATAAGGACCGGCTTCTACAATAGCCACTTTAAGACCTGCTTCTGATAATATTTTAGTTGCCATACCGCCACCAGCACCCGACCCGACGATAATAACATCATATATTTTTGATGATTCAATAATTTCCATGTAAAAATATAATTTAGTGGTTGATAGCAATAATGGTTCAATTTACTTAATTTTTTGTTCATACTACGGATTAGCACGGGTAAAAGTGGCTAGTCTGAGTAAAACTCAAAGCAGCTAGGAATCTCAAATTACCTTATACTTTTACATTTTGGATGTTCATAGAATAAACAGGTTTTTGCGATTTCAAAATCAGGTTTAATATATCAAGTTACTTAGGTTAAGGCAGGCTTGGTTGTTTAGGGATCGCAACCTACCATAGCCCCATCAGTATTATTTTCCTAACGGCGAGACCCTAGCAATAAATAAGGCCAGTGGTGGGTAAACTTTAGTTCTTACTCATTTTCATATATACTTCTTGCTCAAAAAGTCTGTAGAAGTTCTGAGTTTCTTTATCGCCATAAGGGAAGAAATTAGTAAAATAAACGAGTGCAATATTTTTTCCTTTATCTAAGGAATAATTGCTATTTGCAAGTCCTGACCAATACCCTGAACCAATACTTCGGAATTCTTCATCTTCACTATTCTCTATAGCCCATGCCAATCCATGGGTATCTCCTCCGGAGTTAATCGTTAGATTACTCGGTAGGTGGTTGCTAGACATCAGTGCAACAGTTTCGGGTTTTAGAATTTGACCACCCTCATAGTTGCCATTATTCAACATACAAACCAGAAAGTTTAAGTAATCTTTTGGTGAGCCAAATAAGCCGCCACCTGCACTAAAGGTCGTAATTTTTTTAGTGGGGATGCGCGGGTATTCTTGAAACCCAAGAGAATCTCGGGATCCCCAAGAAACAATATTTTCTTGCAAATTTTCAGGAACATTAAACCAAGTGCTATTCATTTTTAAAGGCCCTGTAACATTTTTTCTTAGGTATGTTTCGAGGTCTTCTCCACTAATTTTTTCAATAATTTTTCCTACCCAATCTAAGCTTGTTCCGTATAGCCAGTTTTCTCCGGAGTTAAATAATCTAGGCATATCCTCATAGCTCCAATCAGATTTTTCGAAGGATTGAAGGCGTGGATCCATAAACTCATATCCAAATCCGGAGGTATGCGTTAGCAAATGTCTTAATGTGATAGGATTACTAGCTTCCATAAGTTCTCCTTTTTCTGTAAGGATGGGAATGGTCGTCATTTCAGGCATTAATTCATTTAAGGGATCATCTAAGCCAATCAATTCTTGTTCAACAAGTTGTAGGGCTCCAACCGAGGCTATAGCCTTTGTCATAGAAAATATCCTAAAAATATTATTTTCACTTATGGAGTCTTTTCCTCCCCACACGGATGGGCCATACGCAAACCATTCCATGTTCCCATCTTTGCCAGCATATCCCATGATAGCAGCAGGAAGCTCACTATTCTGAAAATACGTAGTAAGCGGTACTGGATTAATGGCAACAGCACTTCCTGGTTTTTTAGTTTTACAAGCCGTTGCTATTGAAAAAATAATCAGTACAAATAGTAATCGCTTGATAACTGAATGGTTTGAGAAAATTCTTTTTAACATGGTTGTATAGGATTAGCGCTGTGATTGAGCAACTAATGTAGCAAAAAAAACCGAATCTATCTTCTAGTACCTATCTAGGGAATTCGCAGCTATTTTTGTAGGTAGTACCAAATCAAAGAATTCATTATAAAGGTCTTTGTTTTGTATTTCATTGAAGTAAAATAGCAAATATAATTTTGACGAAAAGTGGATAGGTATTTCTTCGGTTTGAATGGGGTGCATTTGTTGTTGGTCAGGTCATATAATTTTATGGCCAGTTTTTCTTGCTCACTATTTTTACTATTCTATTATACATTATTTCTGATAGACTCCAATTGTAGCCATCGAAGTCGACCGTATTTGTAAATTGAATAACCACTGCGTCTATATCCTTGTGGTATTTAGCAATGGTTTGATAGCCAGGAATCAGACCTGTATGTTCAAACTCGTATAAGGAGCTATAGATTTCTTGTTCTTGTTTATCTTTAAAGGCAGCACCATTATTCAGTGCTCGAATAAATTTACCCAAATCTTCTGCCGTTGCTAACATCACTCCATTATCGTCCATCTTTAAGTCATTTTCATAGCCTACATAATAGCCACTCATGACATCATCTGCATCGACTTCTAGAATTGAACCATAAGTGTTGTTGAGATTTAGAGGTTCTAAAATATTTTCTTTGATGTACTCAAACCTTGATACTCCGGATACTCTTTCTAAGAGTTCAGAGAGTAATAAGTAATTGGTATTGCTATATTCAAAATCTTCATTAGGTTCAAAATTGGCCGGTAAATCAAGTACCAATTCAAGGCGTTCTTTGTCGTTTTGTTTGGGATGTACCCAATAATTTTTCGTATCCGTATAGTTCGGAATTCCACTGCGGTGTTGAACCATCATTCGCAGGGTAATTTTGTCCGTATTTTCTATTCGACCAACTAATTCAGGAAAGTAATAGTCCAGCGTTTTGTCTAAAGATAATTGTTGATTATGCACTAATTTTGTTACCGCTAGGGCAGTGTATAATTTACTAACGCTAGCAATTTTGAACAATGATTTTGGGTCGGTAGGGACTTTATTTTCTCTGTTTTTATAGCCTGAAGTAAAAAATTCTGGTGTGTTGTCTTTTTTATCTACGTACACAATAATTCCGTCAAAACCGTAAGCAGACCCTTTATCTACTTGTTCCTGAACTGTTTTAGGTAATGGTGTTAACCACGCTTTTAAAATAGGCCAAGGCACAAAGTATAATGAGCTTATTGTTCCAACGAATAGTATAATTTGGAGTATTCTTTTAGATCTTGCTTTAGTCATCAAGTTGAGTTCAAAAATGAGTTATTATATGGCCTACCATTTTTCTTTAGTGCGTTTTGAATAGCTAATAGATAAAAATAGGGGAGCAGTATAATGAGTTTAGAAAACTTGTGCCTGACACCTGCACGTTATCTCACCCTTATTCATTACTGCGATCTATTTGGCTTACCAAAAGATCTACATCTCCCGATTTAAGGAGTTCTTACAAAACTATGTTTTCATGCTAATCGTAAAAATATAAAAAATGACAAAGATGGTGTAGGTCTTCACCTTGGCTACGATTCGCTGGGTATTTAGGCTTTACATTAACAAATAAAATCGAAAACGGCCCGCTGGCAAGTATAAAATCAGCTTTAGTTCCTTACGCGTTAATGGCGAAACCTTATTTTACTGCCCATAATTAACCGGGTAGCCTAATTGTCCCCAAACCAAAATACCTTCATCTATGATGGCTGTGTTTTTATATCCTAATCTTCTCAAGGTATTCACCACACGACCCGAAGCGGCATGCGGGCAAGCGCAATAAGCAACAATCCAAGTGTCGTCATTAGGCAGGTCGCCTACAAATGCTTCCGGCTCTGCGTAATAAGGTACAGGCACCGATCCTGGAATGTGGGTTTGGCGCCAGGCCACTTCCGATCGTGCATCTAAAATAATCATTCGAGCACTGTCTTGCAAGGCCTGATAAACTTCTTTCGCAGGAACATAAAGTCCTTTTCGTAGATTAAATTTTGGTGCTTTATTCGTAGGGTTCAAGATGTACTGATCAGGCGTAGGTACACTAATAGTGTCCGTACTTGGTATATTCCAGCCGGAGGCACGAGTCCTTAGAAATGCTGTCAAACCATTAATTTCACCCTCAGTTAAGGAGTCTTTGTAGGCTATCATTGGTGTCCCATCTCTCCCCATTTTTATGGCATATTTTAAGAATTCATCTGTTGCTGTGGCTAAAAGCATAGAATTGCCTAGGGCAGGAGCCGAGATACCTTCGCCATCTGCACCATGGCACACTGAGCATGTATTTGCATAGAGCTCGGCGCCCACAGCGACATCTCCGGTCACAGGTTCTCTTGAGAGTTCAATAGGTTTCTCTACTCCGCTTTGTTCATAGAGCCATTGTAATAACAGTTCAATTTCAATGTATTCTAAGGGGCCACCTTGTGTATTTAAATAGCCCCCCATAGCCGTTCCTGCTCTGCCGTATTGCACCGTATATCTTTGAAAATTATTGGTCAAAGAAGTAGCCATTAATGAATGGGAGCGCAGGGATGGAGCATTATCTGCGGCGTAGCCTTCTCTATTTTTACCATGACATAAAGCGCAATATTTTTGATACATTCCCGCAGCGTTACTGCTCGCTGTACTATCTAGTTTAGCGCCTATTTTATAATTTTCTGCCAGCAGTGCCTGTTCTTTTGGTTCATTTATAAACTCTATTTGAACCCCGTAAGCAAATTGACGTGGAACGGTGATGGTGTGTAATATAGTATCGCGTTTAAGGGCCTCTGCTGGTAAACGTTGATTTAGAAAATGAAAAGTAGAATCAATATTTTTTACATCAAAACGGATGGCATATACTCCAGATCCGCGTTCCGCAATAAACTTTGACATATCATCAGTACTGGATTCGGGGGTATTTAGCACCAACTCTTGATGTTCTTTTATTTTGAAGCGAGCCGAATTTTCTGATGCATTGGGGTTTAAGGACATAAGCCCCATTTTTTCCATATCCTTGCGGGCCGTATCAAGATCTTTAACGGCGACCTGAATAGCATTGATGCCTACAACACCATTTGGATGGTTTGTAAAACTTCTGTAATAGGCATAATAGGTTTTCCAGTCCTTATGCATCCTTTCATAGTCATTAGTGGCATCTTCTATAAACTGAGGTAGGTAGGTGGCCTTTGTAGTTCTAAAATTTAAACTGCGTTCTTGTAATCCACCATCATCACTTGTCCATCCCTTGACCGGTTCGGTTGAGGTGCGGTATGATAAAATAGAATCCATTTCAAATCCTTGTTCATGGAGCCACAATGAGGTTGTATCCACAGAAGAACTGGAAAGGTAATACTGCTGTATACCTTCATGATTCGCCAGAAATGAGGTGATAAAAGTGGGTGGGGCATCTACAATTAGAGAATCTTCAACAGAAAGAAAATCTAGTTTTGAAGCATCTGGAAAGCTGATGCTAGTCGTTAAGGTGCCATCAAAAAAACCTTTTTTAAATTTTTCGGCTTTAGCCATTTTAAAACCTAGGGTATCCGCATAAAAATCTCTAGCGCGATTTAAATCATTCACCATAAGCGTAGATCCATGCAGACCATGACCTATGCCGAAAAGCGAATACTGTTTTTTAATAGCCTGGGGTTCCTTTTCTGCGCACGATGTAGAAATAATACTAAGCAATAGTACTATGGTCTTTAATATGGCTGAGGTATATCTTTTTTCAGCGATTTCATTGGAGTGGTTTAGTATGGAGAACATATTAGAGATGATTGGTTGGTTGAATATTTGGTGAGCCACATTGCGTGCAAATGGCAAGAATGACTATTTTAGGGAGGCATTTTTTTGTTTCATTTTTCGAAAGAATTTAATAATTGCCTATCGGTTTGTGGTCATGAAGTAGCATATTTTTCTAAGTTCTGATTTTCTGCATTCAAATGCAATTTAGGTTATAAATTATTAATCCGCCTAATAAAAAAGCAAAAGGTGAGATTAGTCGAACGTAAAGCGGTTTGAGTATAGCTGCACTTTTTACAGAAAATTGATGATGTATTTTTCTCGGCACAAAATAAAGCACGAGAGAAGTGATGATCATTATTCCTCCAAAAATTTTAAACGCTGCAGGAAATTTAGAGAATTCCGAGCATAATATTAAAGCTATTGCTGGAATTAGTCGGATCGTTATTTCCGCATAGTTTATAAAATTTGTGCTACCGGCTTTTCTTAAGATGCGCCTTGCTTTTTCTGGATGAATCAACATTATACATCCAATAAAAACGATAAATACTCCAAAAAATAGTACAATCCATTGAGCAATTTCTATGATCATATTTTAGGTGCGTATTATTTTAAAAACAATTTGGCCTTATGCTAAAAAAGATTGGTGTACGAAACCTAGCATGTAAAATGATACTAATTTTCCGGATGAACACAGCGCCGAACTTCATAGGATATTTTACTTTTCTTATTTTAATTGGTCTTTTTGACACAAGAAAAAACAAGGTTAATTCAGCTTTTTCTTTCCATACAATCGGTAATAATACCATGCAGCTATACTGCCTATAAAAGAAAATAGTGTCAACATCCAAAAAACATCTTGATGCCCTTTTATACCTGGTGAATTTTCTAAGAGATAGCCCATCGCTGGCCCTGCGAATATATCTGGGGTATAACCGACAATAGATATAAGACCAACAGCAGTTCCTGTTAAAACCAAGGGAATTTGCCCTCGCTCCATTACTGCGAAGTACAGAGAACGTGCGGCATATACTCCGGTCGCCACGATTAATATCGATATAAAAAACAAAGCCGTTGAAGAATCTGAGATCATACCTAATGCGAACAATAATGCTCCAAAGAAGGAAACAATAAAACCAATAACTAGCCATAACGTGGTTTGTGAGCGATCTGCCAATATTCCGATGAATATTCCGATTACAGGACGGATAAATAGCAAAAAAGTTCCTACTTGAGCAGATTGTACTTGGTCAAATAGCATCACATCTTGAGCATACAGCGAAAACACATCTGTGATTTTGTAGCCAACATATGCACATAAAATAATGATCATCAACAGCCATATAGAAGGTAATCGCAATACCTCTTTAATTTGTGTTTTTGTTATTTTTTCTAGGATAATCTCTTTTTCTATTTGATGATCTAATTTCAAAAAGAACCATACCAATAAACCAACAAGAATTACGATAAACGAGGATACTAGAATCACTTGTTTGAACGCGGCCCTACTTTCATAGATGCTTAGCTCGGAAACTTCTGAAGTGATAAAGAATGAAAAAATTAATACACCCATGGTTCCGAATAAGGCTCCTACCAGCCCGCGTCCACCATCTAAAAAGCCAAAAGCCTTGCCTTGCGATGTAGACCCACCCCAAACTCGAGTAGCCTTAATCATTGGCGCCCAGAATAAAAAAATAGTGGTAAATCCCCAATAGCCATAGAGTATTTTTAATACTAAATAGCTAGGAAATGTAGCGTATACCAATCCTCCTAGAGCAGTCATCCATAGCGCAACTGCAATTAATTTTCTCGGAGGAAACTTGTCTGCTAAGGGACCGCCGAAAATATACGATAACAAGGCTACAATACCATATATTGAAAAACACAAACCTAGTTGAATGTTGTCAAGACCAAATACTTCAAGTACCGTAGGTCTAAAGACACGTGAAAGAACAAATGGAAGAATAAATACGGACTCTCCTGCTAAAATAAGTAGCAAAAGAAAGTACAAAGGGATTTTTTTCATGTAATCGGATTCATTCTTTTCAATAAATTCAAAAATTTTTCTTGTATGACAGCTAAGGTATGTATGTTTTTGCAATATTCCGTTGGGTGCTATGCACTATGTACCTAGTTAAGGCACGTTTTTAACTTTCTTCTATATTCAGAGGAGAATGATGTTCACTTACAATTTTCCATCCTTTATCGGTCTTTACGAATAACAACGAAATTTGGTCGTTTACAACAACAAGGTCTTCACCAAATTTAAGATGAAAATCAGAATGAAAGGTTAAGTTGGCTACATCACCATACACTGCAACCATCATATCTTTAGTGTCGAATTTCACAACCTCGGTGACAGCTCCAAAAGTATTGCGTTCAAATTCTTCATTAGCTTCACTTCCATTGCGTGGTGCCCCATTTTTAAATTCAGTAAACTTTGGACTATACGCATGAAAAGCAATTAGTTTGTCCATGTCTCCATCCTTAAGGCTTTGCACAATAGCATCCCAGGTTGCCAATAATTCTTGCTTTGCTTCAGGAAATTCATCATTAATTAAATCAATTTTCACTTCTACAACCTCCACTTTTTCTTCCTTTTGTTTGCAACTTATAATTACAAATCCGAAAATCATTAGCATTACAAATGTCAATTTTGTTTTCATAATTTTATATTTAATTGATTATTAGTTGATTATAAAGATAATGAATTTATTACATAGCCTAATAGAGGATGGGTTGTTCTGTTTGTTAAGCTGTTGGGGTATGATTTCGTTGGGTGTTTTAAGCGCTAAATTCAGCAAATACTAACCGAATCTGCCTACCAGTATAAAGATAGAAAATCCGTGATAATTTTTATAAGTAGGCTAAAAATAGCAATGAATTAAACACGTGGTTAGCAAGAGTTAGTGCTTCAAGTTCTTGGCAAAGAAACCAATCATTTGTGGAAGCCATTGCCTATTTCTCATCACAATATGGGTGTCTCCTTCATAAATATTGAATTCATAATTCTTATAATTCATTTGGTCCAATAAACGAACCAGTTTATAGGAATCCTCAATAGGTACGTCATCATCGAAGGTGCCATGTACAATCATTAAAGGGGCCTTCAAACGATTTAATTTGGTAGAAATTGCTGATTTTTCATACTTCTCAGAACAATTTTGAGGTAAGCAACCCATAAAGGGTTCTATGGCTAGTCTAAAGTCTTTTGGATCCAAAGCAGCGGCGTTAATATGGCCAGCCTTATAAAAATCGGGTGCTTCCAATAAAGCGCGTAGCGCAAAGTGCCCACCCCAGCTATGACCAAAAATTCCAATTCGATTTAGGTCCATATAAGGTCTTTTGTTTCCGAGTTGTTTCAAAGTATTAATATGATCTTCTAACTCGATTTGGCCAAATTGACCATAACTAAAATCATTGAACTTTTTTCCTCTGCCTGATGTTCCTCTCCCATCAGTAAAAACAACTATAAATCCTGTTTGTGCTAGCTTATTCATATCCCACAGCCAATTGTTTAAAAGGTCATGCGGTACAACATTATCAAATGGTGCTCCATAAATATACTCTACAACAGGATAAAGCTTGTTAGCGTCGAAATTTTCAGGCTTTAAAATTAAACTTTGTAATTCTTGAGATCCCTTTGTCGACATACTGGTCGCATATTCGAAATTCAAAGGATGTTGTGAGACCACTATGGGATCTTTCTCCCATGAAGTTTCAAGATATTTCCCTTCTAGGGAATAACAATCAAGCTGTAACGTTTGAGGTAAACTTGACCTTAACACCCATATAGAGTCCTTAGTCTTACGGAAAAAAACGTCCATAATACCAGGAGTATCTGTTATTTTTTCTATCCTAGGGGTTTTTAAGCTGGTTCTAAATAATTGTTTCTTATACGGATTCTTTTGATCTACATGCGCGAGAAAATAGATCCACCCATTTTTTTTATCCACTTCATTAATAGATGAAACAATGCCGTTCTCTATCAAATTTGTCAAGGGTCTAATATTATTCCCTAGTTCATCATAAAGGTATATTTGATTGTACCCACTACGTTCACTCATCCATGAGAATTGTTTATGTTCCTCAAATAAAATAAATTGATGGGTATCCTTTAAACGCTCACTGTAACCTTGTAATAAATCGAGTCCAATTAAGTAGGTTTCAGATGTTTCGGTTAAAACAGTAGTAGATTTACCCGTGCTTACCTCAACAGAAGCTAGAACTACCTTCTTCATTAAGCGATCAGACATTAAAAAGTATAGTTTCTTACTGTCAATATTCCAATCTATAAGATGCAGATAGGGTAGTGCTTTGTTTTGTTGAACCGACACTTTTTCACCTGTAACAGTATTTACAATGTAAAAACTATGGACCGGTATTTCTTCTCCGGCCCGACTGTATTTTCTGAAATGTTCTTCATTCGTATCTGAGGAAGAAATTTTAATTTCAGGTACTTTATGATCATCAATTTGCTTGACGGCAATATAGTTGCCATTTGGTGACCACATTGAATTATCGATACTCCAATATTGGCCTTTGTCAGGTTCTAATAGAAACACTTTAGTATCGGTATCTTTTTCTTGTATATAGAATTTTGAATTTTCTGTACCGGCAAACTGCATTTTTGCCGCGGAATATTGCTCCATCAAAGGACGGGTATGGGTAAAAAGACCAAGGCCTAACATTTTGGCGTCAGGGTGGCCTGTATTAAATTTTTCATTTACCCAGGTCGGAAAGTCCTTCATGAGTTGCATCGGTACATTTTGAGCGCAGACTTCGGCTTGAAAAACAACTAGCGTCAAAAAAACTAAAATTTTTTTATTGCCATTCATTTTATGGTGTTTAATTCTTGCCAACGTTCTTGTGTATAGTTAGTTGCCTTGATTTACACCTAATTTAGTGAAAATATTACAGACCTTCCTGTAGGCAGGTAGTGTATTTTGCAGAAATGTTCGGAGTTTGGTAGTGACTAAGCAATAAGTTAATGCCGGTGTTGTACTTTGGTCTTACTTTATAGATTTTTGTTAAATAAACAATGTGCTCTTAAAATAGCTAGATCGTCTTTAAATTTTATTTCTGTTTCAGCTCTATTGTAAGCCTTAATGGAATGTTGCATTGCAGCTTCTTTTAGTTCTGGATTAGTAAGAGTCTCTATAGAGGTTAATGCTTTCTGTAATCTCAGCATCACCTCAATATTATTGGCACCGTCTCTCGCAATTGGTCTGAAAGCATCGTCAAAGAAATCTTGAATTGAGATTTTAGGCACTTCTACACGATCATATGTCACTGTATCATCATTGCTATTTTCTATTTCTTCGTGCCATAAAAAAAACAATCTTTCATGGCTACCAATAATTTGGATTGCCGTTCCAGGGTCGTTAATACCTGGGGACAAGGCTCTACTTGCAATTTCAGTCAACGATATCAATCCAAATCTAGGATCTTCATCAAATAATCTTGTTTGACCTATAAGAATAGAATTGTTTATGCTTTTTTGAATCTGACTAATATCCAAATTATGGTCTGAACTAATGTGTGCAATAGCAAAATTTTTGTGGACAAACTTACCCGGAAGACAATTTAGTTGAACTCTAAACTCTTTTTCTTGAGCCAGTATTTGTAAGGACTCCAAATTGATATGTTGAACGTATCCAATAGAATCTGCAAAGATTGTTTCACCATTATCGAACTTGTTTTTTATGGGATGCGCTCTTAGATGAGGGTGTTTTATATATGCGGATAAGGATTTGGATACAACTCTTTCTACTTGAAGTATGGTGTGCTCTAAACGTCCTAATCTTGAAATTCTATCTACCCACCTTAAAAAGGTAAGTATAACAACTGCAAATAATAATAATGTGAGCAAAAACAGAATAAATCTACCTGCTTTTTCATAATATCCATTATCAAGTGCTATCGTAGCAACGATACTAAATATGAATGCGCCGATAAAAATCGATAGTGCATTCTGCGATACATCATCTGTGACTACAATTTTGAAAGATCTTGGGGTTGCGGTACCACTTGCTGACGAGAATGCGGAAAGCATTGACGCAACAGCAAATATGGATATGACCAACATGCTAGCTGAGATAGTATCTAAAAGACCTTCAATTGATTCGGTATCAATATTGGGAACAAGGTCATTAATTCCAATTCCATCAGCTTGATGAGCGACTAAAGCACCGGCAACTGAGAACAAACAAAATAGTAGAGGTCTAAACCATAGCTGCTCGCGAAGTCTATTATAATAAATTTTGAACTTTTTTTTCATTTGATTCTACTTTTATTTATTTGATAATTTTTGGTAAGGTTTAGTGGCTTTGATTAGACACAGACCAAAGTAAACATAGCAAATTTTCTACTTATAGAGGTTTTTTTTTAAAGAAAAAACCAAGCCCAATCCATTTTATAAAACCACTGTTAGCAGAAGTGGAACTAGATAATTTCTGAGTTCAACTTTTTTTCTACATAATAATAAATATAAATGAGCCCTAAAATATTGATGGGTACAATTAGAATAATATCACCGTATTCAAGGAAAACAAAAGTAAAAGACAACAATGCTAAAAATAAATATAACCATAGTAAATATTTTGCAGCATATTTGTTAGCAAGTTTCCAATGTTCTAAGCTTTTTTTAGCACTTCCAAGTTGATAACCGTAAAAAAAGTTCGGTTTCTTTGGCGGAAAAAGGTAAAGAATAAAAAAATAAATTAGGAAGAAAATTAATATAAAGATCATAATAAATATTTTAGACAGTTAATCGTAATTTTTTTTATCCATGTCTTGTCCTGAAATATGGCTACAGGTTAAAATTGATTTTACGCTGATAATTGATATACCATATTCGGTGTTTTATAGTCTAAAGATAAATGTAATCTTATTTCATTGTATAAATTAATTGCATT